>JAAUYD010061211.1_pt1 | contig 54765 bp, 61 predicted proteins | sample 7278101 | NCBI WGS metagenome assembly JAAUYD01 (sample SAMN14350128, study PRJNA611818) | marine sediment metagenome | isolation source: surface marine sediment (0.6m) | place: French Polynesia: Moorea | collected 2018-08
CAGGCCGACTGGTCGGCCAACGTTGGCTACGCCAGCGAATACCACTTCCGCGGTATCCTGCAGAAGAACTCGTCCGCCAGTGGCGGCGTCGACTTCGAGGAAGGCGGCTTCTATATCGGAACCTGGGCTGCGGACGTCGGTGACGGCCTCGAGGTCGATGGCTACTTCGGGTACGGCGCCGATGTCGGCGACGTTTCCCTGAGCATCGGCTTCACGGGTTACTACTACACGGGTGACTTCGACGATACCTACCAGGAGATCAACCTGGGCGCAGGTTTTGGGCCACTGTCGCTCGATATTGCAGTTGGCGAGTACGACAACTTCACCGGTCCGACGCAGGACTACACCTTCGCCTCGCTGACGTACGCGGCCGACAACGGCTTCTACGGCACGTTTGGCACGTTCTCGCAGGACGCTGACGGCGATTACCTCGAGCTCGGCTATGGCACGACGGTTGCCGAAGTCGATCTCGGCGTCGCCCTCATTTTCGCCAACGACGATCTCGTCGGTGACGAAGAAGAGTCTCTGATCTTCACGATCGGCAAGTCGTTCGACCTGTAACACGCACCACCGGCGGGGGCGGCACTGTCCGCCCTCGCCTTTCCTAAAAGCATAGGGGAATTCGTAATGAAGATGATCACGGCCATTATCAAGCCGTTCAAACTCGACGACGTGCGTGAGGCCGTCGCCGACATCGGTATCCAGGGCATCACGGTCACAGAGGTCAAGGGTTTCGGCCGCCAGCGCGGTCACACCGAACTCTATCGTGGCGCTGAGTACGTCGTCGACTTTCTGCCGAAGGCGAAAATCGAACTCGCAGTTTCGGACGACGTCGCGGAACAGGTCGTCGAGGCAATCGCCAACACGGCACGAACGGGCAAGATCGGCGACGGCAAGATTTTCGTCACCAATCTTGAAGAGGCAATTCGCATTCGCACCGGTGAAACCGGCGCCGAAGCCGTTTAATAACACGGAGGAACTATCGTGGAAGCAACACAAGTAGCGGCGCAGGTGTCGGAAATCTCCTACGCGCTGGACACATTTTATTTCCTTATATGTGGCGCGCTCGTCATGTGGATGGCAGCGGGCTTCACAATGCTCGAGTCAGGTCTCGTACGTGCCAAGAACACGGCCGAAATCCTGACCAAGAACGTCGGCCTCTATTCGATCGCCTGCATCATGTACATGCTGATGGGTTACACCATCATGTACCCCGGCGACTTCGAGGGCGGCATTTTCCAGTCGATCACGACCATTGGCTCCGGTCTGCTGGGCTCCAGCGACAATGACGTGGCAGCTGTTGTCGCAGGCGACGCCTATTACTCGGGTCTGTCCGACTTCTTCTTCCAGGTCGTGTTCGTCGCGACCGCGATGTCGATTGTCTCGGGTGCAGTTGCCGAGCGTATGAAGCTGTGGTCGTTCTTCGTCTTCGCCATCATCCTGACCGGCTTTATCTACCCGGTACAGGGCTTCTGGAAGTGGGGCAGTGGCTGGCTGAACGCTGGCGGGTTCCTCGACTTCGCCGGCTCGGGCGTCGTACACATGTGTGGCGCAGCCGCGGCACTTGCAGGTGTACTGCTGCTCGGCGCACGTAAGGGCAAGTACGGTCCGGGTGGACAGGTCAACGCCATTCCGGGCGCCAACCTGCCGCTGGCAGCGATCGGTACGCTGATCCTGTGGCTCGGCTGGTTCGGCTTCAACGGCGGCTCGCAGCTGCAGGTCACCGGAGTCGATAATGCCAACGCCGTAGCACTGATCTTCGTCAACACCAACATGGCGGCTGCCGGTGGTCTCGTGTTCGCACTGCTCCTGTCGCGCCTCTGGTTCGGCAAGGCTGACCTGACGATGGCATTGAACGGCGCACTCGCCGGCCTTGTCGCGATCACGGCCGAGCCGCTGACGCCGACACCGCTCGCAGCGACCACTATCGGTGCCATCGGTGGCCTGCTCGTCGTCGCCTCCATCGTGACGCTCGACAAGCTCAAGATTGATGATCCGGTTGGTGCCATCTCGGTGCACGGCGTCGTCGGCATCTGGGGCCTGATCGCAGTTTGCTTCACGAACGAGGAAGCGTCGTTCCTGTGGCAGCTCTACGGCATCCTCGCGATCTTTGCCTGGGTATTCGCGACCAGCTTCATCGTCTGGTTCATCCTGAAGAAGACGATCGGCATCCGCGTATCCGAGGAAGAAGAGTACGAGGGCGTGGACATCGGGGAATGTGGCCTCGAGGCCTACCCCGAGTTCACCTCGGCCGAATAACACCAGGGAGCGAGCCGGACTTGTCATAATGCAGTCCGGCTCGCGTTCGCCGAAGAGATCTCCCCTGACGTCAATTCCCTAATGAAGTCAGTAAGTTAGCGGGCCGCGAGGCCCGCTTTTTTTGTATTTTGTCGCCAGTTCCAGTCGCCAATCGACTGAGACGCAGTTCACAAATTGGCCTCCCCAATCATGCTCTAATGCGCTAACGTTCAATGAATGAGAGCGGCACACGGTGCCTGTTGGGGGACTCCCGATGAAAATAAGAATACTCGTACTTGGCTGCGCGGTAGTGGCTCTGACTTTTGCTGGTGGCGCACCCGCAAACGAGATCTACCGCTGGGTCGATGCCGAGGGCAACGTGCACTACGGTGACCGTCCGAGCGGCGCCCCGACAGAACAGCGCCTGCAGCTGTCGTACGCGCGTACCGACGGTAGTGCCGTCGAGAAACGCGTTCAGGATCGCCTCGATGCGAAAGCGGCGCGTGCCGAATCCGATGCCGAAGCCGAGAAGGCCGCGCAGGAAGCTGCCGAAGAGGCCGAGATCGCGGCCGAGCAGCAAAAGGCCTGTGAGTCTGCACGAGCACGCCTCGAGACCTACCGCTCGTCACGCCGTCTGTACAAAGCCGACGAGAACGGAGAACGTGTGTACCTCGATGACGAACAGCGCCAGGCCGCCAGCCGTCGAATCGAGGAGCAAATCGCCGAGTTCTGCAACTAGGCGCTCCATAACCGGACCTGCACCCGAGCGGCGCGGGCTCGCGGGCGCTACAATGCCCGCAGTTCGTGACGGAGCGCGCGCGTGACGGCTGCACCCGAGGCCCACAACGAAGACACCCAGGTTTACCTGCCGGACTTCTGCTCGGCAGGCACGCTGTTTATTGTCCTGCTCGTCGCCGAGCTGGTCGCTATCGTCCTCGCCCTCGCCGCGCACGAGCCGCAGAGCCAGTTCCTCCTCGAGCTTTCCAAGACCTCGTTCTTCGTCCTCTGGCTGGCATTGCTCGGTACGGCCGTCATGTGTCAGCTGCGCTCGCGTCTCGAAAGCGCCGGCAAGCTGCGGGCGTTCATCATCAGCTTCGTCGTACTGGAGATTCTCTGTCTCGTCGTTGCCGAAGGTGCCTGGCAGCTGACCATGCGATTCGGCGGCGCGGGCATCATCGATGACTCGCACTCCGAGTTCCTGCTGCGGACGTTTGCGATCAGCTCAATCATCATCGCGCTGGCGATGCGCTACCTGTATGTCTCGAGCGAGTGGCGTCGCAGTATCGTTCTCGAAGCACAGGCGCGCATCAGCGCATTACAGGCGCTGATCCGTCCGCACTTCCTGTTCAACAGCATGAACACCATCGCGTCGCTGACACGCACCGACCCGCGCCAGGCCGAGGAGGCCGTTGAGGATCTGTCCGATCTGCTGCGCGCCAGCCTCTCGAGCACGGGCAACCGCTCGAGCCTCAAGCAGGAACTTGAAGTCGCGGCAATCTACCAGCGCATCGAGAAATTGCGGCTCGGGGATCGGCTCAGAATTCGTTGGGACGTGGGCGATCTGCCAATGCGTTCACGCATTCCGAGCCTTACGATCCAGCCCCTGATCGAGAACGCCATCTATCACGGCATCGAATTGCTGCCGGACGGTGGCGAGGTCGAAGTCAGCGGCAAGCGCGACGGCAAGAATCTCGTCATCACGGTCAGCAACCCGGTCGCCCCCGGCAAGGAGCGCAGCAGCGAGGGCAACAAGATGGCGATGGCTAATATTCGCCAGCGCTTTGAGCTTGCTTACGGCAGCCGTGGCAAGGTGGATGTCGACGACAGCGACGATCGTTTCACTGTGACGCTCCGCTTCCCGGCCGCGGAGGAAGAAGCGTCGTGAAGATCCTGATTGTCGACGACGAAAAGCCCGCACGCGATCGACTCGCACAAATTCTGGCTGACGAGGATGGCTTCGAGGTCGTTGGCGAGGCCGGCAATGGGGACGAGGCGCTGCAGCGCACTGCTAAGCTCGGCCCCGACATTGTGCTGCTGGACATTCGCATGCCGGGTCTTGGGGGCATCGAAACCGCGCACCATCTCAATGAGCTGCCGCGCCCGCCCGCCGTTGTCTTCACGACCGCCTACGATGAGTACGCAATCGACGCGTTTGAGGCGCGGGCCATCGGCTACGTGCTCAAGCCCGTGCGTCGCTCGAGACTGGTCAGCGCGCTCGAACAGGCGTCCCGCCTGGCCGCGGCCGGCCTTGGCGAGGCCGCCGCCGCACTGGACGCACAGCGCAAGCATGTGTGCGCCCTCGTACAGGGTGAACTCAAGCTCATCCCGGTAGCGGAGGTGACCAGTTTCCGAGCCGACCAGAAATACGTCTGCGTGACCCATGACAAAGGCGAGGACCTGATCGACGACTCGCTCAAGTCGCTCGAATCGGAATTCGGCGACCGCTTCGTGCGTGTCCACCGGAGCGCACTCGTCGCTGTGGACCGGATCGATCGCATCGAACGCAACGCCGAGGGCAAACACCGCGTAGTCCTCAGAAACGGCTCGCAAGTCGAGGACAAAGACCTGATAATCAGTCGCCGGCATGTCGCCGAGGTCAAGAGACGCCTTAGAGAGTCGTGAAAGTCCGCATCGCCACCCGCAAGTCCGCCCTCGCCCTGTGGCAGGCCGAGCACGTTGCTGACCGCCTCAGGGCAATACCCGAAGTCAGCGAGGTTGAGCTCCTGCCGATGTCGACCAAGGGGGACGAAATTCTCGACCGCAGCTTGCAGAAGATCGGCGGCAAAGGACTGTTCATCAAGGAGCTGGAGGTCGCGATGCAACGCGGTGATGCCGACATCGCCGTGCATTCGATGAAAGACGTCCCGGCCGAAATGCCCGACGGATTCTGCCTCGCCAGCACGCTGGAGCGTGCCAATCCTGCCGACGCACTTGTCTCGCGTAATCACGTTGCGTTTTCGGATCTGCCGAACGGCGCACGCATCGGCAGCTCAAGCCTGCGGCGCCAGGCGCAGCTCCGCATGCTGCGACCTGATCTTCTCATCGAGCCGCTGCGAGGCAACGTCAATACTCGCCTCGCCAAACTCGAAGCGGGCGAGTTCGATGCGATCATCCTGGCCGCGGTCGGTTTGCAACGCCTCGAGCTCGACGGACACATTACCGAGCAGTTCACGACGAAGCAGATGCTGCCCGCGACAGCCCAGGGCGTGCTCGGCATCGAATGCCTTGAAGAGCGCAATGACCTTCGTGCGCTGCTCGCGCAACTCAATCACGCGCAGACTGTGCAAACGACGACCGCGGAACGCACCGTCGCACGCGGCCTGCAGGCCAGCTGTCAGTCACCCGTGGCAACGTTTGCCGAGATTGATGCCGGTGAACTGCGGATTCGCGGCCTTGCCGCAATGCCGGACGGCAGTGAGTCGATTCGAAATTCGATTCAGGGCGCACCCGAAGACGCAGCCTCACTCGGTAATCAGCTGGCGCAGCGCATGCTTGCAGACGGGGCGGGCGAGCTGCTGGAAAGGGCTGCGGCCAGTGGCTGAGGGACCGCTGGCAGGAACCGGCGTCCTCGTCACACGCCCGCGCACCCAGGCGACCGAACTCGTCGAAGCGATTGAGCAACAGGGCGGACAGGCCTTTTGCTTCCCGGTCATGGAGATCGTCGGCAACGAACCGCGAGTCATTCGCGAGAATGCTGCTGCGCAGGCGACACCAGACATTGTGATCTTCATCAGCCGCAACGCCGTCGAACACGGCATTCGGTACACGGAGGGTGCACTCATCGCGGTGATTGGCCCGGCGACAGCGGGGGCAGTCCAGGCCGCCGGCCGAGTTGTCGATATAGAGCCGTCAGGTGGTTATGACAGTGAGCATTTGCTCGCCGAGGCACAGCTTCAGGAAGTTTCCGGCAAACACATTCGCATCATTCGCGGGTCGCAAGGCCGCGAGCTGCTGGCGGAGGCGCTTCGCGCGCGGGGCGCAACCGTTGACTACCTCTCCGTCTATGAGCGCCGACTTCCCGACGTCGACCTCGACACGCTCGCAGAGCTCGAGCGTCGCTGGCGTAAAGGCGCCATCAATGTCATTACGGTCATGAGCGTTGAGTCGCTCAGCAACCTGATCAGAATCCTGCCCGAATGGTGTGCCGCGCAAGTGGCAACAACCCCACTGGTGACGCCCTCGGGTCGTGTGTTAAAAGAAACGCTGGACCGCTACCCGGCCTCCCGGCCAGCGCTCGCCGCGGGACCCGGCGCGGACGACATGGTCCAGGCCATCATCGCGTTGCACAGCACCGACTCCGGAACAGCACCATGAGCGACAAAGACAAGGAACAGGAACCTCTCGCAACTGAAGAGGAGTCCGCACTTGCGGACGAGCCCGCGGAGGAGACACCAGACGAGGCTGTCGAGGAACCTGTTGACGAACCTGTCCAGGAAACCGCAGACGAGCCTGAAGCAGACAAGCCGGCCGTTGAGCCACCCGCAAAACCACCTCGGCAGCGATCGGGCAACCCCGTTGCGTGGCTGGCATTTCTTGCGGCAATCATCGCGCTCGCCGCGGCGGGCTATGTTGCGTGGAACGATTGGCGTACGCCTGCCGACACTGGCATCGATGACGAACTTGCTCGCGTCGAGAGCCGGCTCGAAGCGCTCGTGCAAGAGCGCTACGACGAAGTTGATAATCGATTGACTGGGCTCGCAAGCCAGGATTCGGGCGTAGACGCAGAGCTTGCGGCGCTGCGGCAGGATATCGATGAACGCATTCGTCTGCTCAGTTCGCTGCCGGCCCGCATTTCAACGCTCGAGAGCTCGGTTGCCTCGCTCGCCGGTGTCTCTGAAGGCGCGCGCGATGCCTGGGTCATCGCCGAATCCGAGTACTACATGCAGATTGCCAACGCGCAACTGCAACTCGCGAACAATCCGCACCTTGCCGCGCTTGCACTGAAGCTGGCCGATGAGCGCATCGTGCAGCTCGCCAACCCGGCGCTGACGGACGTCAGGCGCGCGATTTCCGACGAACTCGCGGCGCTAGAGATCATGGAGCGACCCGATATAGAGGGTGCGACACTGACGCTGGCAAGCCTGGCTCGCGTCGTCGAGTCGCTACCGCTCGCAAGCGCCGCTGATGACGAGCCGGAACCTGAGATTGACCCCGAACTCAGTGGACCCGGTCGCGCCTGGGCCTCGGTCAAGAGCGCGATGTCGGGACTCGTCAAGGTAACGCCGCCCGAGCGCGCCAAGCTGGTGCAGCTGTCGCCCGATGCCGAGTTCTTCCTGCGTAACAACATTGCGCTGCAGCTACAGTCTGCGCGGCTCGCTTTGCTGCGCGGCGAACAGGCGATCTTCGAGCAGACCCTCGACGACACGAGTGCGCTGCTGAACGACTACTTCGATACCGACAGCACCGCCGTCCAGGGCGCGCTGACCACCATCGGCGAAATCCGGCAGTACGTCTTCACGACCGATGTGCCGGATATCTCCGAGTCGCTGCGGCTCCTGCGCCAGTTCCGTACGCTGAACGAGAACGCGCAGTGAAATTCGGCATCATCGTCGTCGTTGTCCTGTTTCTGAGTGCATTCGGCGCACACTTCCTGCTTGCCGATCCGGGCTATGTCGTCATCAACATCCGCGGCTACGTCGTCGAGATGTCGGTACCGGTACTGGTTGGCTTTGCGGTGCTCTTGCTGATCACCGCCTGGCTGATTCGCAAGATCATCGTCGCGCCGCGCCGCCTTGGCGAGGCCGCGGGCCGCTATCGCTCGGCGCGTTCCGGACAGAAACTGACGAAAGGCATGATTGCGGTTGCCGAAGGCAACTTCGCGCGCGGCGAAAAGATGCTGGCCCGTGCGGCCAGCACCAGCGACTCTCCGCTGTTCAATTACCTGCAGGCTGCGCGCGCCGCGCACCTGCAGGGCCGCGACGAACGGCGGGATGAATGGCTGCGCCTCGCCTACGCCGAGACGCCCGAAGCCTCCAACGCGGTTTTGTTGACGCAAGCCGAGTTCCAGCTCGACCGCGGCCAGCATGAACAGGCGCTCGCGACGCTGCGGCGTCTCGAGGAGGACTCCAGGAACCATGCGCATGCGCTCGCGCTGATGGGTCGGCTGTACTTCCGCCTCGAGGACTGGAGCACTCTCAGTGAGCTGCTGCCACGTCTGCGTAAGAACACGAACCTGCCACCGGAGACGCTCGACAAATGGTCGATACGCGTACATGCCGAAGCGCTCGATACGGCAGCCGATGTCGAGGTCCTGGACCAGGCCTGGAAGTCCGTCGCAAGAAAACTCAAGGGTGATATTGGTCTGCTCGAATCCTACTACCGTGGACTCATGCGCAACGGCGCGCATGACCGGGCCGAGAAAGAACTTGCCGCGGCGCTGCGCACCAGCTGGCGAGGCCCACTCGTCACGTTATTCGGTCTGGTCGAGGCAACCGACACAACGAAACAGCTCAAGCGTGCCGAAGGCTGGCTCAAGAACCACGGCGAGGACCCCGACCTGCTCCTCGCCGCCGCGCGCTTGTGCCTGCGCAACGAACTCTGGGGCAAAGCTCGTAGCTATCTTGAAACGGTGATCAGCATGCGGCCAACGCCGGAAGCCTACCGCGAGTACGGCAGTCTGCTCACCGAGATGGGCGAGGCGGATGCCGCGGCCGATGCGTATCGCGATGGACTCGGCATGGTAGCCGGCGAGCCGCTGCCGGCCATCCCGCACATCGACAAGGACTAGTCGATGCTGACCGTTGTCGCCGGCACCGGCTACACCGGCAGTCGAATCCTCGAACGTCTCCCCGCGGATGACGTCATCGGGCTCAGTCGGACCGGGATCGGAACCGCACGCTCGTTTCACTTGATCGATTTCGACACGGTCGACGCACTCCCGCTCGACTTCGCCCGGTCCTTTGCGGTCATTTACACAGTGCCGCCGGGCGGCGATGACGATTCGCGTCTGCAGGGCTTTCTCGATCGGCTGACAGCCGCACCGCGTCGTTTCGTATACCTGAGCACGACCGGCGTGTATGGCGATTGTGGCGGAGCGGTGGTCGATGAGGACACGCCTGTCAACCCGGGCAGCCGGCTGTCGAAACCGCGTGTCGCGGCTGAAAACCGACTGCGTGACTGGGCTATCGCGAACGATTGCGACCTCGTGGTGCTGAGAGTCCCCGGAATTTACGGGCCGGGACGCCTCGGGCTGGAGCGCATCCGCGACGGGGCGCCAGTGCTCCAGGAATGCGACGCCAACCCGGGCAACCGGATTCACGTCGATGATCTTGCCAGCTGCTGCATTGCAGCGCTAAATACTGACGTCCCGGCCGGCATTTACAACGTGGGCGATGGCGATCACCGCTCATCGACCTGGTTTACGAGCGAGGTTGCAAGACAGGCCGACCTGCCAATGCCACCGAGGATCAGTCGCGAGCAGGCAGCGAAAGAGTTTTCGCCGATGCGCCTGGCCTTTCTCGCTTCATCACGCGTCGTCGATACGACGCGCATGCGGCAAATCCTCGGCGTGACGCCGAAGTTCGGGGATCCAGTCGAGGGAATCCGGGCTTCGCTGAGTTCAGAGGACTAGGGCTGAGAGCGCTTGCTGCGCAGCCAGGCCGTCAGCGGCTCCCATTCGTCCCAGTCAGGCCACGCCAGGTATTCGGGCAGCTCGAAGATACCGAGACCACGCGTGTAGGCACGCACGTAATTCTGCGCCTCGCGCAGAGCGGCGATATACGGCGCTCGGGCCTTGGTCAGATACTCATCCAGATCGTCAAAGATCAGCGTGTTGTCACGCACACGATTGGCCACGAGGCCAAACTTCGCTTGCTTGCGCTCGATCTTGCCGACGTTTCGCAGCTCATCGAGGAACGTCGTCGTCGCCTGCATGTCGATCGTTGATGGGAGTACCGGTACGAGGATCGTTTCGGCATGGCGAACGAGATCTGTCAGCTCTTTGCCGTGGGACCGCGCGGGTGCATCGATAACGCAAATGTCGGCATTGCGCGGGCAATGCCGCAGACCATCCTCAAAGCCTGCGACAGCGTGGATTGTGGGGCGATTTTCCGGGCGGCGGTCCAGCCAGTCGAGACTCGACCGCTGCGGGTCGTAGTCGGCCAGAGCAACATTGGCGCCTTCGTTGGCAAAGTAGGATGCGATATTGGTTGCCAGCGTGCTCTTGCCGCAGCCACCCTTCGCGTTCATAACCATTATGTGCCGCATTATCCTCTCCGGGGCAGTATTGTTGGTTTGGTTATCGGTCGACCGGTAACGGGATTTATGTAAACTACAGACGCAAACCGCAAAAGTCCATGAAAGTTCGCTACACGAAAATGCACGGCACGGGTAACCAGATTCTCGTTGTCGATCAGCGCGAAACCGACGCTTTACCACCCGGTTTTGCTCGCCTGAAAGCGCTCGGCGATGACGCGACCGAACCGGGCTTCGACCAGTTGATGTGGTTAACGAAAAGTGCCGATCCCGCGCTGGCGGCGAGCTACAGAATCTTCAATGCGGATGGCTCCGAGGTGGAACAGTGCGGCAACGGTGTGCGCTGCGTTGCGAGTTATCTCGCCAATCAGCCCGGCCACCCGCTCGAATTCACTCTGCAAAGCCCGGCAGGGCCGATCGACGCACGCGTCGATGACGATGGCCTTGTTGCCGTCAGCATGGGCGCCCCTGAATTTGACCCCGCCGCTATCCCGTTTGTCGCCGGCCACCGTGCCGACCGCTATGAACTCGACGTGGACGGCCTGAGCTACGACGTATCGGCCGTATCCATGGGTAACCCGCACTGTGTGCTCCTGGTTGATGACGTCGACACAGCGCCAGTCGAAACGCTCGGGCCGCATATCGAGACACACCCGCGATTTCCAGAGAAAGCCAACGTCGGCTTCATGCGCATTACGGGTCGTGACAGTATCGACCTGCGCGTCTTCGAACGCGGCGTCGGTGAGACGGCCGCCTGCGGCACAGGGGCCTGTGCTGCCGTCGTGGTCGGACAACGTCTGGGCCTGCTCGATGATACGGTCGACGTGAGTCTGCCGGGTGGCCAACTCGTGGTAAGCTGGCGCGGAGGTTCGGAGCCTGTCTGGCTCACGGGGAACGCGGAAACAATTTCTGAAGGATTCATGGACTTATGAGCACGCAGGCCAAGCCCGATTACATCGAGGAAGAACTGTCCGAACAGACCATTCATGACTACCTGGCAGCACACCCTGACTTCTTCGAACGGCATGCCACACTGCTCAGCTCACTGATCCTGCCGCACGCAAGCGGCGGAGCCGTATCGCTGGTCGAGCGCCAGGTGTCGGTACTGCGGCAGAAGGAGCTCAAGCTCGAACGCCAGCTCAAGGAACTGATCTCTGTCGCTCGTGACAACGACGTTTTGTCGGCGAAGATCCATGAACTCACACTGCAGTTGCTGGCCGCGAGCGACCTGCATAAGACCGTCGTTGCGATCGAAGAAGCGTTGCGATCAGGCTTTGGCGCCGACCAGGCCGTCATGGTGCTGTTTGGCGAGCCGGACGCATTCGACGACATCGATGTAGGCAGGTTCTTCCGCGTCGTGCGGAAAGACGATGTTGCATTGAAGCCTTTCGGCACGTTCCTCGGCGGCACGTCCGCGCGTTGCGGCAAGATCCGCGACTCACAGCGTGAGTTCCTGTTCCGCGGCGATGCCGATGAAATAGGTTCAGCCGCACTGGTACCGCTTGGCGAAGGTGCCGAAATCGGCTTCCTCGCCGTTGGTAGTATCGACAGCGACCGCTTCCATCCCGGCATGAGCATCGATTTCCTGACGCGCCTTGGTGACCTCGTCGCCGGATCGCTAAAGCGCTTCTAGAGCCGAACCGTGACTGACACCGGCTGGATTGATCGCTTCATCCGGCACCTCGAGTTCGAGCGGCGCCTGTCGCCATTGACCTGCAAGAACTATCGACGCGACCTCCTCGCCTTCGCGGACTATCTCGAAACAGCAGGTGTGCAGGGCTGGGACGCGGTCGACAGCGAACACGCACGCGCATTCTCCGCAACCTGTTACCGACGCGGTCTGAGCGCGAAGAGTATCCAGCGCCGTTTGTCCGCCGCCAGGACCTTCTTTCGTTACCTCGTCCGCGAGAAACACGTGAAGACGAACCCGGTGACGTCCGTATCCGCGCCGAAAGCGAAGAAACGCCTGCCGGGCAATCTGGACGCGGACCGCATGGCGCGGCTGCTCGACATCCCGGGCGATGGGCCGCTGGTCGACCGTGACCGCGCGATACTCGAACTGCTGTACTCATCGGGTCTGCGCCTGGCCGAGCTGACCGATCTGAATCTCGGCGACATCGACATGCAGGACGCAACGGTCCGGGTAACAGGCAAGGGCAACAAGGACCGCATCGTGCCGGTCGGCCGCCACGCACTGAAGGCGCTGCGTCAGTGGGCCATTACGCGCGGCGATCTGGCTGATGCCGATGAAAAGGCGCTGTTCGTCAGCACGCGGGGCACGCGCATCAGTGCACGTTCAGTCCAGTCGAGGGTCAAGCACTGGGCCAGGCAACAGGGCATTGATGCCAATGTCTATCCGCACCTGTTCCGACACTCGTTTGCCACGCACGTGCTCGAGTCCAGCCACGACCTGCGCGGCGTGCAGGAACTCCTCGGGCATGCCAACATTGCGACCACTCAGGTGTACACACACCTTGATTTCCAGCATCTCGCCCAAATTTACGACCAGACTCATCCGCGGGCGCGCAAGAACAAGACCCGGGACTGAGTTGTACGGGCGGCCACCGGCCGCGAACCAGCAGGAACACGACATGAAACAATTTGATGGGACGACCATCGTCTCGGTCCGCCGCAATGGCAGGGTCGCCATCGCCGGCGATGGCCAGGTCAGCATGGGCGACACGATCATGAAGGGCAACGCACGCAAGGTCCGCCCGCTCGCGGGTGGCCGCGTCATCGCCGGTTTTGCCGGCGGCACGGCGGACGCGTTTACGTTGTTTGAGCTGTTTGAGTCGAAACTCGAGCAGTACGGCAATCTCACCCGAGCCGCAATCGAACTCGCCAAGGACTGGCGCACGGATCGCCGTCTGCGACGTCTCGAGGCACTGCTATGCGTCGCCGACAAGGAGAGCTCGTTCATCATTTCGGGTAATGGCGACGTCATCGAGCCGGAACATGACCTCATGGCGATCGGCTCCGGCGGGCCGTACGCACAGGCCGCGGCGCTCGCGTTGTTGCAGAACACGGAGCTCGGGGCGCGCGACGTCGTTGAGAAGGCGCTGGTGATCGCCGGCGACATCTGCGTCTACACCAACCAGAACATTACGATTGAAGAGCTGTAAGCCATGTCCCAGATGACCCCACGGGAAATCGTCCAGGAACTGGACAAACACATCGTCGGCCAGAATGAGGCCAAGCGCGCGGTCGCGATTGCTTTGCGTAATCGCTGGCGGCGCGTGCAGGTTGACGAACCCCTGCGCAGCGAAATCACACCAAAGAATATCCTGATGATCGGGCCGACCGGCGTCGGCAAGACCGAAATCTCGCGGCGCCTCGCGCGACTCGCGAAAGCACCGTTCGTCAAGGTCGAGGCGACCAAGTTCACCGAAGTCGGCTATGTCGGTCGTGAGGTCGATAGCATCATCCGCGACCTCATGGACGTTGCGATCAAGATGATTCGCGAGGACGAGATGTCCAAGGTGCGTTTCCGCGCCGAGGATGCGGCCGAGGAACGCATCCTCGATGCGCTGCTGCCACCGCCGAATCGCAGCGTTGGTTTCACGCACGAACCGGAACCCACGCCCGGCGATTCCGACACGCGGCAGAAATTACGCAAGATGCTGCGTGAGGGCAAGCTCGACGACAAGGAAATCGAGATTGAGGTGCCCGCCATACCGGTCGGTGTCGAGATCATGGCGCCGCCAGGAATGGAAGAGATGACCAGCCAGCTGCAGGGCATGTTCGCGAATCTTGGCGGCGCTCGGTCGAAGACGCGCAAGCTCAAGGTCAAGGACGCGTTGCGTCACCTGACGGACGAGGAAGCGGCCAAGATGGTCGATGAGGAAGAGCTCAAGGCCAAGGCGCTCGATGCTGTCGAGCAACACGGCATCGTCTTCCTCGACGAAATCGACAAGGTTGCGCGCCGCTCCGAGACTCAGGGCGCGGACGTATCGCGCGAAGGCGTTCAGCGGGATCTGCTGCCGCTGGTCGAAGGCTCCACCGTCACGACCAAGTACGGCATGGTCCGCACCGACCACATCCTGTTCATCGCATCGGGCGCGTTCCACGTGTCCAAGCCATCGGACCTGATTCCGGAGCTACAGGGCCGTTTCCCGATCCGAGTCGAACTGAAGTCCCTGTCGACCGAGGACTTCGTGCGCATCCTGACCGAACCCGACGCGTCGCTGACGTCTCAGTACAGCGCGTTGCTCGACACCGAGGAAGTCGGGCTCGAATTCGCCGAGAGCGGTGTGCGGCGTATCGCCGAAGTGGCATACCAGGTGAACGAGAACACCGAAAACATCGGCGCCCGGCGCCTGCACACGGTGCTGGAGCGGCTGCTCGAGACGATCTCGTTCGAAGCCTCGGACAAAAGCGGCCTGACACTGACCGTTGACGCCGGCTACGTGGACGACCACCTGGCCGAGTTGTCGAAGGACGAGGATCTCAGTAGGTACATACTGTAGGGGCGGCTGAACGCGCGATACGGTATCCTCGCTTGCCGGAATCGAGCAATAACAATGGCCAAGCAGGACTCCGACAACACAACGCACTTCGGGTACCAGACCGTCCCGTCCGAGGATAAAGCCGACCTCGTGCGCGGCGTCTTCGACTCTGTCGCGAGCCGCTACGACATCATGAACGACCTGATGTCGGCGGGCCTGCACCGGCTGTGGAAGCGCTACACGATCGACCAGGCGGCGGTACGGCCTGGCGACGTCGTGCTCGACCTTGCCGGCGGCACGGGCGACCTCGCCCGGGTGTTCGCGAAAAAAGTCGGCCCCGAAGGCCGTGTCGTGCTGGCTGACATCAACGCGGCAATGCTGCAGCAGGGCCGCAGCCGGCTCGTCGATGCCGGTGTTGCCGGTAATGTCTCGCTCGCCCAGGTGGACGCCCAGGATTTGCCGTTTGCCGACGGTACATTCGACTGCATCACGATCGCGTTCGGCCTGCGTAACGTCACTGACAAGGACGCCGCACTGCGCTCGATGCTGCGGACCCTGAAGCCGGGCGGCAAGGCGATGATCCTCGAGTTCTCCGCGCCGAGCCGGGCGATCAAGCCTGCCTACGACCTCTATTCGTTCAAGGTATTGCCGACGCTGGGCAAGCTTGTCGCGGACGACCCCGACAGCTACCAGTACCTGGCCGAGTCCATTCGCATGCACCCGGACCAGGAAACCCTGAAAGCAATGATGGAGGATGCCGGGTTCGAGCGCTGCCGTTACCACAACCTCGCCGCCGGCATTGTCGCGCTGCACATCGGCTACCGGATTTGAACGATGAACCCGCTCGAGATCGCGCTGCGCCCGGTCACGGGCATTCTTAACCGGAATATCCGGGAAACGACGCCCGCGCGAGAGCTTTGCGAAAAACTTGCGGGTTCCGTGGTTGCCGTTCGCGTGGACAACACGGCGCTGGCCACCTGGTTCATCGTTCACGAGCACGAACTCGAACTGACCACCGAGTGCGACGAGGATGCAGACGTTGTGATTTCCGGCTCGCTGATGGCCCTCGCACGCATGGCGGCCGAATCCGATCTCGAGGCGCTGCGCGACGGTTCGATCGAGCTGTCCGGCGACGCCCATGTTGCCGATGACTTCTCGCGCCTGCTCGCACTGGCAAGACCCGATATCGAAGAAGAACTGTCAGGTGTCGTGGGTGACGTCGCGGCTCATCGTCTCGGCGAGATCGCGCGTGGCGTAACCAGCTGGGGGCGCGAAGCGCGCGCGACGATGGGCGCCAATATTCGTGAGTACCTGCAGGAAGAAAGCCGCGACGTGCCGAGCCGCTATGAAGTCGACAGGTTCGTTGACAAGGTCGGCCGCCTGCGCGATGACGTGGAACGTCTCGAAGCGCGCATCAACCGACTGCAGGATGGTGGCTGACGTGGCACACCATCGCACCATCTTCCGCATGCTCGCGATCCAGCGCGTACTCGTGAAGTACGGCCTGGACGACATTATCAAGGAAACGCACCTGCTGAGACCGATGCGCTTCCTGTTCTACCTCGCACCGCGGCGCCGCGACAGCTCGGCGCCACTCGGCGAGCGCATCCGCCTCGCCCTCGAGGAACTCGGCCCGATTTTTGTGAAATTCGGCCAGGCCATTTCGACGCGTCGCGACCTGCTGCCGCCCGACATCGCCGATGAACTCGCGAAACTTCAGGATGCGGTGCCGCCGTTCCCGGCTGAAGAAGCGATCGAGATTCTCAACGGCGCCTACGGCAAGCCGGTCGAGTCCGTGTTCAAGCGTTTCGATGTCGAGCCGCTCGCTGCCGCTTCGATCGCGCAGGTGCATACTGCGCAACTGCAGGACGGGGAGGAAGTCATCGTCAAGGTGTTGCGCCCTGGCGTGCACGAACAGATCGACCGCGACCTCGGTGTATTGCGCATGCTGGCGGCGCTTGCCGACCGTTACTGGGTCCATGGCAAGCGCCTGAAGCCGATTGAAGTCGTCAACGAGTACGAGCACACGATCCTTGACGAGCTCGACCTGATGCGGGAGGCCGCCAACACGGCGCAGCTCAAACGCAATTTCCAGGGTTCGGACATGCTGTACGTGCCCGACATCTACTGGGATTACTGCCGTCCCGAGGTGCTGGTCCAGGAGCGCATCTACGGCACCCCAATCAGTGACATGGACGCGCTGCGCGCCGCCGGCACGAACATCCAGGTGCTGGCCGAGAACGGTGTCGAGATCTTCTTCACGCAGGTGTTCCGCCACAACTTCTTCCACGCGGACATGCACCCGGGCAACATCTTCGTTATTCATACTGACCCCGAGAAGCCGAAGTACGCGGCTGTGGATTTTGGCATCGTCGGCACCCTGAGTCCCGATGACCAGCGCTACCTCGCCGAGAACTTCCTCGCCTTCTTCGACCGCAACTATCACCGCATTGCGAAGCTGCACATCGACTCAGGTTGGGTTCCACCGGGAACGCGCGTCGATCAGCTCGAGTCAGCGGTGCGAACGGTTTGCGAGCCGATTTTCAACAAGCCGCTGGCCGAGATTTCGTTTGCGCAGGTTCTGATGCGACTGTTCCGTGTTGCACAGCGATTCAACGTCGAGATTCAGCCGCAGATGATCCTGCTGCACAAAACGCTATTCAATATCGAGGGGCTTGGGCGTCAGCTCTATCCGCAGCTTGACCTCTGGAAGACCGCGCACCCGGTACTGAAACAGTGGATGGACGAACAGGTCGGCGGGCGTGCCGTCCTGAAGGACGTGCGCGACAACCTGCCGCAACTTCGCGATGCGCTGCGCGAATTACCAACCATCCTGAATCACCTTGGCGAGCAGGCAGCCAACGGCCGCATTCGCTTTAACCTGCATTCGCCCGAACTCAAGGAGATCCGGCGCCAGCTCGACGAGCAGCGCCGCCAGCGCTACTGGCTCGCAGCGGCGGCAACGGCCACTGTCTCCGGTGCACTCGTGATCACGCTAGGTTCGGCAACCTGGCTGGGCGCTACCCTGCTCGGCGTCGGCGCCATCAGCGCGTGGATCGCCCGTCCATGAAAGCGCTGGACGCCTGGAACAAGCTGTCGGGCAGCGCTTTCGGCCGCTGGTTGTTCTCACGCATCGTTTGTTTCCGGGCACCCTACTTCGCCACAATCAGCCCTGTGTTCGACGTACTCGAACCCGGCCGCGCGATTGCCCGGATGCGAAAGCGGCGCAAGGTCCAGAACCATATCGGGACGGTCCATGCGATCGCGATGGCAAATCTCTGCGAGATCGTTGCCGGCACGTTAACCGAGGTTTCGATTCCGACTTCGATGCGCTGGATACCTCGGGGCATGCAGATCAACTACGTCGCCAAGGCAACAACACATCTCCGTGCTGAAGGTGTGTTTCCCGAGATCGCCGAGGGTGAGGCTCAGGACGTTGTTGTCCCGGTAAGCGTGATGGATGCCGACGACAATGTCGTCGTCACAGCCGATATCACCATGTACGTCTCGCCGCGCTCCGCTACTCGAGCACGAAGCTGACTTCGCGTCCCGTCTCGGCTATCGCGAAGATTCGGTAGCCGAGCTCACGCAGTCTTGCGATGCTCGCGGCCGTGCGCTCCTTGCCGATGCCCGGGAACCGATGGTGGTACTCGACAAGCAGCTGCTTTGGCAGCCGGTCTGCGGCTTTCAGGCCGTCGAGTATGTCGTACTCGGCCCCCTCGACGTCCATCTTGAGCAGGTTGACGGATTCGTGGCCGAGCCGCTCCATCATCGTCGCGATCGTGTAAGCCGGGGCATCGATGTGATCGGTTGCGTCGCCGGCATTGTCATCGGCGGTCCACATGACGGCAGAGCGTTTACCGCGCGTGTTGACGCGGCGAAACAGCCGCAGTGAGCCATCCTCGCCTGCGGCCGCCCAGGGATGAAACACGATATTCTCCGGCAGGTCCTGCATGCCTATCCACTCCTCGGCATACGGCGTCGGATCAAACGTGTGCACGGTCACGCCGTATTTCTCGACGAGATCGAGGTCGAAGTCGATGCAGTCCCCAACGCCGAGCGAGTACACGATCGATCCCTCGCCCAGATCTTCGGGAGAGTACTTCCAGCCATCGCTGAGAAGCACATCGCGCGAGACCTCGGGCTTTAGCCAGAGCTCTTTGCCTGAGATGCGCTTTAGAAAGAGTTTGATCGGCCAGAACCACGGCTGGCGTTTCATCCATCCGGATGTTCGCATCGGTTTCCTCGGATAACGAAGTCGTGCCGGATACGTTACTCTGTGCGTCTTCCGGACACCAGCGTGCAGCTCAAAGGACAGACGCGATGTGGAAATGGATAGCCGGCTGGCTGCTGAGACTGCGGGGATGGACCGTGGTCGGCGGCCGACCCGATGTGCCCAAAGCCGTTATCATCGCGGCGCCGCACACGTCGAACTGGGACGGTTTCTGGGCCCTCACTTACAAAGTCTACGTCGGCAACCTCGATCTCAGTTTCTTTGCCAAGCAATCTCTGTTCTGGTTTCCACTCGGCAATCTGCTGCGCGGCTTCGGCGCGGTCGAACTTGACCGCAGCAAGCCCGGCGGTGTGGTCCAGCAGGCGATCAATGAGTTCGAGAGCAGGGATAGGTTCCTGTTCGCGCTGGCCCCTGAGGGGACGCGCAGCCTGAGGCCCGGCTGGAAGTCCGGGTTTTACCGGATCGCACTGGGTGCCAAGGTGCCCGTGTACCCGGGCTTCCTGGATTTCGGCAGTCGCCGCATTGGTATCGGCAAGCGCATCGACCTGACGGGCGACGAGGAGACGGACCTGGAGTCGATCCGGGCGGCCTATGCCGGGGTGACAGGACGCCACCCCGACAAGACCAGTCCGATACGGTTCTACTCGTAGCGGTAGTTAATCTCGAGACCCATGAGGCGGCCCTTCTTCATTGGGCCGGCCGTCCAGAGGCCTGCAATTGACGTCAGGTTGCCCCAGTTGGCTTCGTCTCCGAGGTTCTTGCCATACAGCGAGGCCGACCATCTGTCGTCACCCGACATCCAGTTGATGCTCGCATTCGTACGCCGTTGGTCCTCGAAGTACTGGAGGTTTGCATCGTCGTACGGATGCCGCTCGCGGAAGCTGTGGTTTGCCGCGAGATTCACGAGACCCTTACCGACCGGGATGTCCCACGAAACGCCCACCGAGTAGTTCGTCGGTGCAAGGCGCGGCAGCTCAGAGCCGAGGAACGAGGCAAACGAAGGGTTGACGCTGTCGTACTCGCCGTCCTGCTTGCCAAATGACGCGTTGACCGAGAGCTGGTCCGTGATGAGCGCGACGAAATCGATCTCAATGCCCGTGATCGTTACGTCGCCGGCGTTGATCGTGCCCTGCAGGACGATGACGTCCGGATCGGGAACATTGAGCTCACGCTGAATATCCTCGATATCGTTCTTGAAGAGCGCAACGTTGACGCGCATGCGGCCATCCAGCAGGTCCGACTTCACACCAATCTCGAGCGTGTTGTTTTGCTCTTCGTTCGTCGGGCCCGGCGGAATTACGTTTGGCTTGGCATTGCGGAAGTTGAAGCCGCCGGAGCGGAAGCCCTTGGCCCAGAAACCGTAGAGGTGCGCTGAGTCGCTGAACTTGACCTGGAAGCCGACCTTCGGCGTGACGTTGGTCCATTCACCCGAAAGATCCAGCGCCGGGCAATTGAAATTGCTGTTGTCCGAGCACGCGCCCGTCAGGATGCGTGCGTCCTTCGTCTCGTCCGTGTAGCGCAGGCCGGCATTGAATGACAGCGAATCGGTCAGCTCGAAGTCGTTGTTCCAGAAGACGCCGAAGTTTTGCGAGTCCATGTCACCACCGAGGGCGCGCTGCAGGTTGATGCCAGCCGGCGCGGGACCGATCGGTGGCGGTAGCCAGATGTAGCGCGCTTCGCGGTAAGTTACGTCCTGATTGAAGTAGTACACGCCGAGCGTGGCTTCCCAGGTCTCGCTGAAGTTGCCGCTCCAGCGGAACTCATTGCTGATCTGGCGCTGGTCGGTGAGGCCCGGTGCTGCAAAGATCGGCAGGTCGGTGCCGTCGATGTCAGCCGCCGAGTCGGCTTCAACGCGACGGTAGCCGGCGATATTGGTCACGGTTCCATTGCCGACATCGCCGATACTGAACTCAACCATATACTGCGACCAGTCGATGTTCGTAAAGCCGACCTCGTCGGACGTCGTCACGAAGTCGGGCTGCGCGCCCGCGCGCTGCGCCGAGACGTTCGCCCACGCGGCGCCGTCACCCGACGTTTCGCCGTGCTCGATGATGACCGCAATCTCTGTGTCCTCGGTTGGCGTGAAGACAAATGACGGGCGGAACAGCTTCGTTTCGAGCGCGCCGACGTTCGAGCCGTCGGCCGGATTGGCATAGAACGGCTGCAGCGGGTGGGGTGCTGGCAGGGTCGCCTGCGGATTGATGTTGCCGTAGTAGCCCGGGTCGTCGTCGTAGAGAACGACCATCTTGGCCGCCACCGTGTCCTTGAAAAGCGCACCCTCGATCGCGGCGGCGATATTGACCTGGTCTTCGTCGGTTGCCCCTACGCGAAAGCGGGTGCGGAACTCGCCATCAGGGCGGGCATTGCGCAGCACAACCGCGCCACCTGTCACATTACGACCGAACAGCAGGCCCTGCGGTCCGCGCAGTACCTCGATTGCCTCGAGATCAAAGGTGTCGATGACGACACCGTAGGTCGTGCCCATGTAGATGCCGTCGACAAAGACACCAACGGTCGGATCAACCGAAGGAATCGAGCTGTTGATGCCCTGGCCGCGGATCGAGAAGTTCTGGACGCCGGGGAACGTACCCACCGACTCGAGCTGCACGTTCGGCATGATGTAGCTCAGGTCTTCGATCTTCTTGACGAATAGCGCATCGATCTGCTCGGCGCCGAATGCGGTGATGGCAAGCGGTACGTCCTGGACCGCCTCGGCGTCGGTCTTCTTGCGCGCGACCGTGACGATTTCCTCGAGAAGCGCCCCGGCGGAGCCGTCCTGGGCGTACGCCGTGTTTGGTTGCGAAAACGCAACAGCGGCCGCAACCACGCTGACGCCAAGCGCCACAGCATTTCGCAAGCCTTTGATTCTTGATAGTTTAGACACGCTTTCCCCCTGCGTTTTTTATGTAGTCGCAAAATAATACTGTTGTAACGACGCACATTCCAATCTTCATGGCCGACAGAAACATCAGGAAACGAACGATTCGCAGCTTTGTGCGCCGTGCGGGACGCATGACGACCTCCCAACAGCGCGCTCTCGACGACCTTTGGCCGGCCTTCGGGATCGATTACGACGAGTCTTTGCTGGACTTCCGCGCGCTGTTCGACCGACGGGCCGATGTGGTGCTCGAGATCGGTTTCGGCAATGGCGAGACGCTTGTGGAACAGGCTGCCGCAGCCCCGGAGACGGACTTTATCGGCATCGAAGTCCATGAGCCCGGCGTCGGGCACTGCATGCTCAGGGCGCAGGAGGCCGGGATCAGCAACCTGCGCCTGATCATGCACGACGCGATCGAGGTGCTGCGGCACCAGGTCCCGGTCGGCTCGCTGACGCGACTGAACCTCTACTTCCCCGATCCCTGGCCAAAAAAGCGGCACCACAAGCGCCGTATTGTGCAGCCGGGGTTCCTCGATCTCATCGCCGATCGGCTGAAACCGGGTGGAAAGCTGAATGTCGCCACGGACTGGGCGAATTATGCAGAGCACATCGACGAAATCCTGGCCCAGTCGGACCGTTTCACCTGTGTCGAGCGCCGGGAACACGACGGGAACCAGCCACTGGACCGCCCGCAGACCAAATTCGAGCGCCGCGGGCTCCGCAAAGGACACCGCATATTCGACTGGAGTTTCTTGCGCTTGCCCGCGGATGATCTATAAACAAATAGAGAGACAGCAAAAACAGACAGGTCAGCACAATGTCTATTCAGTACCCCGTCATCGGTCAGTGGTTCAAGCGGCCCAACGGGACGCTGTTCGAAGTGGTTGCCATCGACGAAGGTGACCAGACTGTCGAAATCCAGCAATTCGACGGCACCATAGACGAGTTCGATGCCAATCGCTGGCAGGATCTCATGCTCACGGAAGTCAGCGCGCCGGAGGACTGGTCCGGATCGGTCGACATGGACCCCGAGGATTTTGTCAGCCAGAAGGACAGCGATATCCCGAACGGCTACCACGACCCGCTCGCGTTCCTCGACAAGGTGTAACGCACCCGTAATGGGGTAATGGGGACATTCTGCTTTTTCGCCACTTGGCCGAAAAAGCAGAATGTCCCCATTACGGGCTGGTTGGGCCTGTGACGTAGATGGTGCCGTCCCTGATCTCGACATCGACTTTCCTGAGTGACCGGCCGTTTCCAGGTCCGGCATAACAGTAGCCCGTTTCGATCTCATAGGTTGCGCCATGCGATGCGCAGATCAGCGCTGACTTGTCCTTTGTCAGGAACCTGTCGGGAGACCAGTTGAGCGGATGGCCGACGTGCACGCAGAAATTCTGGTACGCATAGACGTCGTTGCCTTTGCGCACGACAAATCCCTTGAACGGCCAGTCGCCGTCGCCGATCGAAAACTCACGGCAACCGGGGTTTTCGAGTTCGTCCAGCCGACCGACGGCAACTTCGATCTCGGTCACTTCTCGTTCCACGGCGCCACCTTCAGCAGCAGCAACATTCCAGGTACCGCAAGCGCGGTGCATAACAGGAAGAAGTTCGTCCAGCCGGTCTGCTCGACGATCACGCCCGTCACTGCGTTGGCAAGGGTTCGCGGGGTTGCTGCGAGCGCAGTAAACAGTGCGAACTGCGTCGCCGCGAATGCGACGTTGGTCGACCTTGCGATGTAGGCCGTCAACGCGGCCGTGCCAAGACCAACGCCAAGGTATTCGAAAGCGACGACAAAACCAAGCATCCAGGGATCTGGCCCGATGACGGATAACAGCGCAAAGCCGAGAATGCTGACAATCTGCACCAGGCCAAAAAGCCACAGCGCGCGGTTGATCGATAGCTTGACCATGATCAATCCGCCAACCAACCCGCCGCCGATAGCGGCAATCAGGCCCGCGGTCTTGGCGATAGCACCAATTTGCGTCAGCGTGAAACCAACATCGATGAAGAATGCCGTTTGTAGCGCCGTCGCCATGTTGTCGCCGAGCTTGTAGAAGAACAGGAATGCGAGAACGAACAGGGCGGGCGCAAGACCGGACCGCCCGATGAAGTCGCGAAACGGCTCGATGACTGCTTCACGCATCGTCTGCGGCGGCGTCGGGTCTTTTATGGCTTCGTCGATGGCGAGCGTCAGGACAATGCCGACAAACATGAAACTCGCAACAATGATGAACACCATGTGCCACGGCATGTAGTCAGCCAGAATCAGTCCGAGCGCACCCGGAACGAGACCGGAGAGCCGATACGTTTGCACGTGGATCGCGTTGCCCAGACCAAGCTCGACGTCGGGCAGCAGTTCGCGCCGGTATGCGTCAAGCACGATGTCCTGACTGGCGCTGAAGAAAGCCACGGCGACGGACAGGTAGGCCACCGTCCACAGATTCAGGTCGGGCTGAATGAACCCCATGGCGCTTATCGATACGAGCAACAACACCTGGGTCAGCAACATCCAACCGCGCCGGTGCCCGAGGAACGGCAGCGTGAACCGATCCATAAATGGGGCCCAGGCGAATTTCCAGACATACGGAAACCCGACTAGCGCGAAGAAACCGATCTCCGCGAGTCCGACTCCCTCGGTACGCAGCCAGGCCTGGACAAGTTGAATCAGAACGTAGAGCGGCAATCCGGATGCGAAACCCGTGAAGACGCAGATCAGCATGCGCCGATTCAGGACCGCCTCTTTTAAGGTCTCCCGGCGGGTACGATCCATGGGCTTATCGGCCGTCATGCACCCAATCGTAATCCATGATTAACGGCGCATGGTCGGAAAAGCGCTCGTCACGATAGATTTCCGTGCGACGAACCTTGTCGCCCAGCCCTGGGGTGACCACGTGATAGTCGATGCGCCACCCGACGTTGTTGTCCCACGCCGCGCCCCGGTTCGACCACCACGTGTATTGCTCCGGCTCCTGGTCGAGTGTCCGGAACGCATCCACCCAGCCCCACTCACCGAAGACCTTGTCGAGCCACGCTCGCTCCTCGGGCAGGCAGCCCGAGTTCTTCTGGTTCTGCTTCCAGTTCTTGATGTCGCCTTCCTTGTGCACGATGTTCCAGTCGCCGCAGATGACGTACTCCGAGCGCCGGCGTTTCAGCTTCTTCAGGTGCTCGGCGAACGAATCCATACACCGGTACTTGGCGAGCTGCCGCTCTTCTTTCGATGAGCCGGATGGCAGGTAGAGCGAGACCACACTGATACCTTCCAGCTGTACCTCGAGGTAGCGACCCTCGTTATCGAATTCGGCATCGCCGTAACCGTGCACAACCTTCTTTGGTTCGTGGCGCGTGTAGATCGCCGTACCGCTGTAGCCCTTCTTTTCGGCGTCCTCGTAATAACAGTGATAACCCTCAGGAGCGAAGATCGCGTCGGTCAGCTGGTGCACCTGCGCCTTGGTTTCCTGGATGCAAATGACGTCGGCATCCTGCGCCGCCATCCACTCGAAAAAGCCCTTACGGGCTGCTGCCCGAATGCCGTTGGCATTCAGGCTGATAACGCGAAACAATTCCAGTCTCCTGTGTCATACTCCGTCCGGTCGCGGCAATCATACTAAGGTCATGCGCGGGTACAAACGGGAATTCATCGAGCTTGCGCTCGAACTCGGCGTTCTGCGATTCGGCGAGTTCACGCTGAAGTCGGGCCGCAAGAGCCCCTATTTCTTCAACGCGGGACTCTTCAATACCGGCTATGCCGCCGCGAAGCTCGGCCGGTTTTATGCCGCTGCCATCGCCGAATCCGAAGTGCGTTTCGACATGCTATTCGGACCCGCCTACAAAGGCATTCCGCTGGCGACGCTCGCGGCCGCATCGCTTGCCGAGCAACATGGGATCGACGTGCCATACTCGTTCAATCGCAAAGAGGCGAAGGCACACGGTGAAGGCGGCAGTATCGTCGGCGCACCGCTGAACGGCGACGTGTTAATCATCGACGACGTCATCACGGCCGGTACTGCGGTTCGGGAGGCTTACCAGATCATTTCGTCGGCCGGCGCCGAAATTGCGGGACTTGTCATATCGCTCGACCGGCAGGAGCGCGGCCAGGGCGCCTATTCGGCTGTGCAGGAGCTCAAACAGTCGCTCGATATCCCGGTCATCAGCATTGTCCAGCTGGACGATCTGATCGATATTCTCGAAGAATCAAGCGAGTACGAGCAGTACCTCGAACCCGTGCTGAGCTATCGCAAGCAATACGGTGTTATCTCGTAAGTTATTGAAAACTTGAGTTTCGGCCTCGGTTTACATGATGCGGGTCACGCACTAAGCTGCAATAACGAGAACCAGTGCCGGTTCGCTTTTGGAGATTGCTGGCATATTTGAGCCATGCGTAGACTGATTATCACAGTGTCGCTCCTGCTTATGAGTACCTCGGCTGCGGTCGCGGACACCAAGAAGACGTATAAGTGGGAAGACGAGGACGGTAATGTCTTTTACGGCGACAGCATTCCCGCTGAGTACGCCGAGCGTCCCAAGAAGGTCCTCAACGAGCACGCCGTAACGGTCGGTGAGCTCGAAGGCAAGAAGACCGCCGAGCAACTCGAAGCGGAGCGTCTCGAGGAAGAGCGGCGCATTGCACGAGAAGTGCAGAAGCGCCAGGACCAGGCACTACTCGCAACCTATCTCTCGGTTGACGAAATCATCATGCATCGTGACCGCCGCGTGGAGCTGTTCCAGGCACAGTCGCGCGTGACCGAACTCTATCTCAGGAACCTGCAGCGACGTCTCGATAGCCTGCGAAACGATGCCTCACGTTTCCAGCCTTATAGCGAGGACGATGACGCGCCGATGATTGACGAGAGTCTCGCTGCCGACTTGCAGCGTACCAAGGAAACGATCGAGCGCCACGAGCGTAACCTCGAGAAGTACAAGCACGACGAACAGGAAATCATCGAACGTTTCGATGGCGACATCGAGCGCTTCAAGCAGCTGAAGGGTATTACGACGTCGGCGTCAGCCAGTCCCTGAATGCCCGAAGCCACCGGCTCCCCGGTCGCTGGCGTCAAACTCCTCTACCACCTCGAAACGAACCTGCTCGACAGGGACGAACACCATTTGCGCAATGCGTTCGCCAGGCTGCACTTCATAGCTGTCGCCGCCGCGATTCCAGCACGAAATGAAGACCTGTCCCTGGTAGTCGGAGTCGATCAAGCCTGTCAGGTTGCCGAGCACGAGACCGTGCTTGTGGCCGAGTCCCGAGCGCGGCAGTAACACGGCCGCGAGCCCGGGGTCCGCCACGTGGATAGCGAGTCCGGTCGGCACGAGCACGGTGTCCCCCGGATTCACCGTCAGCGGCCCGTCGATGCAGGCACGCATGTCCAGGCCGGCGGAGCCGTCGGTGGCATAGTGAGGTAGTGGAATCGAATCCCCGACGCGCGGGTCGAGGACCTTGAGTTCAATGGATCGCAATGACGTTGTCCTTGGAGTCGGCACCGCGCACAGCGTAGTAGCGATGCGCGACAAGCGCAATGAGATCCCGCGCAAGGAGCGCCTTCTGCGCCTGCGGGAAGCGCTCTTCACCGTCTGACCAGAACACACTGACCGTGTTGTCGTCGCGATCGAAGCCGCAGTCGTCACCAACACGATTGGCAATAATCATGTCGAGCTTCTTCTTCCTGAGCTTGCCCTTCGCGTAGTCATCGACCTTTTCGGTCTCGGCCGCAAAACCGACTGTGTAAGGACCTGCTTCGAGTGCGGCAACCGACGCGAGAATATCGGGGCAACGAACCAGGTCGATACGCATCGATTCCTCGGTCTTCTTTATCTTCTGTTCCTTGATGTCTGCCGGCCGATAGTCCGCGACTGCAGCAGCCGCAATGAAAATGTCGGCGTTTTCTATCGCGGTATGCGTCGCCTCATACATCTCGTGTGCCGTCCCGACGTGCGTAACCTCGACGCCCGCGGGTTCCTCGAGATTGACCGGGCCGCTGACGAGCACAACCTCGGCTCCCTGCGCCGCGGCCGCGCGCGCCATGGCGTAACCCATCTTTCCGGAGCTGCGGTTCGTGATGTAGCGAACCGGATCGATCGGCTCGCGCGTCGGGCCAGCCGTGATGACAACCTTCTTGCCGTCGAGCAGGCGTTCATCCTGGCTGCCCGCGATATCAAAAGCCGCGGCAGCAATCGCGTCCGGCTCCAGCATACGACCGGCGCCAGTTTCACCGCAGGCTTGCGATCCTACGCCCGGGCCAAGTATGCGAATGCCTCGTTCTTCGAGCGTTGCGCGATTGGCCTGGGTAGCCGGGTTGTTCCACATGACGTGATTCATAGCCGGCGCAATGGCGATCGGCGCCTCGGTTGCGAGGCAGATCGTCGACAGCAGATCCGGTGCCGCCCCGCTTACCAAACGCGCCATGACTTCAGCCGTGGCCGGCGCAATGAGCACGAGGTCGGCCCAGCGGGCAAGCTCAATGTGGCTCATCGCCCGCTCGGCTTCCTTGTCCCATAGGTTCGACCGGATTGGCCTCCCGGACACGGCCTGCAAGGCGGTCTCGGTGACGAACTCCTCCGCCGAGGCGGTCATGACGATCTGGACGTCGGCGTCGCGCTCGCGCAGGCGCCGCACGAGGTCGGGAGCCTTGTACGCCGCGATGCCACCGGTAATGCCGAGCACGATATTCACAGGTGCGAGCTTATCGCCAATGCCGCGAAATCCGAAATTCCACTTAGATTGTTTGATTGTATCCTCATGCCCGAGACGCCCAGCATGCGGGCATGGAGGACGACGTAAGACTGCTGGCACCGATTCTCGGCGCGCGGCTTGCCAGGCGCCTGATGCGCCGTTTCGGCAGCCTGCACCAGCTCCTGCACGCGGACAGGAAGGATGTCCTGTCCTGCCACGGCATCGGGCGCGCCAGGGCCGAGGCCATCCGGGTCTTGCCGGAGCTCGCGCGCCGCTACTTCGCAGGGTCGCTGCCCACGGGCGAGGTCATTAGAAATCCCGCTGACACAGCCGGCTACCTGCAGGCACGGATGTGCCACCTGGAACATGAGCTCTTCTGCTGCCTGTTTCTCGACAACCGGCACCGCGTCATCAAATTCGACGAAATGTTCCGTGGGACCATCGATGGAACGAGCGTCTATCCCCGTGAGGTCGTCAAGGAGGCCCTCGCCGTCAACGCGGCTGCCGTCATCCTCGCGCACAATCATCCGTCCGGGGTGGCGGAGCCCAGCCAAGCCGACGAGCGCATCACGAGACGCCTTAAATCAGCACTCGGACTCGTCGATATCCGGCTCCTCGACCACCTTATAATCGGCAACGGAGAAGCGACCTCGCTGGCTGCCCGGGGAATGCTGTGACCAGGCGCTTGTATTGGTGCGGTTTGGCTGGTATAAAGTCTCGCTCTCTGCCCGCCTGTCGCGGGCAACTAGTAATGAAATCAGAGACTTAAGGTCATGTCCAAGGTTTGCCAAGTGACTGGGAAGCGCCCGATGAGCGGCAACAACGTTTCCCACGCACATAACAAGACTCGTCGTCGCTTCCTGCCCAACCTGCAGAGCAAGCGTTTCTGGCTCGAATCCGAGAACCGCTGGGTTCGCCTGCGCATATCCCACAAGGGTATGCGGATCATCGACCAGCACGGCATCGAGAAGGTCGTCGCCGACCTGCGCGCTGCCGGCACACACGTTTAATCGCGGAGGTCATTGCAATGCCTAGTAAGCGCGACAAAATCAAACTGGTCTCGAGCGCCGGCACGGGCCACTACTACACGGCTACGAAGAACAAGAAGCTGCATCCTGAAAAGGTGGAGACGAAGAAGTACGATCCGACGATTCGCAAGCACGTGATGTACAAGGAAGCGAAGATCAAATAACGGTCTTCCTGCCGAATCATAAGAAGCCCGCTACTATGCGGGCTTCTTTGTTTTTGGGGTGACAATACCGAATGCCCGAACTACCCGAAGTCGAAACCAGCCGCCGCGGCATCGAGCCGTGGATTGTCGACACGACGATCGCTGACGTTCGTGTCCACGACCGTCGCCTGCGCTGGCCTGTCGCGCGCGGTATCGAGAACAAGCTGCGCGGACAGTCGATCGAGTCGGTCGACCGCCGCGCCAAATACATCCTGATTAACACGGCCGCGGGCACCGCGATGCTGCACCTCGGCATGACGGGCAGCGTGTTCATCGTCGACCAGGGCGCGCCGGCGGCCGTCCACGATCACATCGACATCGAGCTCGACTCCGGCAAGATGCTTCGTTTTCGCGATCCGCGGCGCTTCGGTTCCTTCCACTGGACCCGGGATCCATCCCGCCACCCGCTGCTCGAGAAACTCGGCCCCGAGCCCCTCTCCGCAGACTTCGATGCCGACTACCTGTACCAGGCGTCGCGCGGCCGCAAGGTCAGCGTCAAGCAGTTCATCATGAACGCACATGTCGTGGTCGGCGTCGGCAACATCTATGCGAGTGAGTCCCTGTTCCTCGCCGGAATCAATCCGAAACGCGCTGCGGGCCGTATCTCGCGCGAACGCTACGAACGACTGGTGGACGCTATCAAGGACGTATTGAGTCGGGCGATTCGGGCGGGCGGGACGACGCTACGGGATTTCTACGGTGGCGATGGCGAGCCCGGCTATTTCAAGCAGCAGCTCGAGGTTTATGACCGCGACGGCGAGCATTGCCGCGTCTGTAATACGCTCATTACGTCGATCGTCCAGGGACAACGATCGACCTACTACTGCAAGCGCTGCCAGACCTAATCGGGTTTCTTGCAGCGTTCCTCGATAGCCGCCTTGACCTGCGGCGACACGAATCCTGATACATCACCGCCGAGCTGCGCGACTTCACGAACCAGCGTCGACGAGATGTAGGTGTACATGTCGGTCGGCGTCAGGAACACGGTCTCGACTTCCTCGGTGAGGGCACGGTTCATGTTAGCGAGCTGGAATTCGTACTCGAAGTCGGAGACAGCTCGCAAACCGCGAATGATGACCTGGTGGTCGTTCGCGCGTGCGTACTCGACCGTCAGTCCGGAGTAACCCTTGATCTCGACATTGTCGTGGTGCTTCAACGCCTGCTCGGCCATCGCGACACGCTCGTCGAAGGTAAACATCGGTACTTTGCTGCCCGTGTCGAGTGCTATAGCGACGACGACGTGATCGAATAATCGCGCGGCCCGTCGCACGAGGTCTTCGTGGCCGAGCGTGATCGGGTCGAACGTACCCGGGTACATTGCCGAAATCGCCATCTACTCCTTACTCCTTGCTTGAACCAGCCTGTAGCGGACATTGCCCGTCGTCTTGTTCCTGAGCTCCCGCCAGCCCTCAGGCAACGGCGGTACGACGCGCGCACGATCATCCTCGATATAGACCAGCGCATCGTCTGCAAGGTGACCAGTGTCCGCCAAGAGTCTACACGTTTCCTCCACCGCATCGAGCGCAAATGGCGGGTCCAGGAAGACGATGTCAAAGCGCCGGCCGGGTTCGCTCTCCAGGAATGCCCGGGCATCCTGATTCAGGACGTCGGCACCGCGGGCGTCGAGTACGTGAACGTTGGCTCTGAGCTGCCGTACTGCGACGGCTGACGTCTCGACGAACACGACCTCCAACGCGCCTCGGGACAGCGCCTCAAGACCGAGCGCGCCGGTCCCCGCGAACAGATCGAGACACCGCGACCCCTCGATTGTCGGTGCCAGCCAGTTGAACAGGGTTTCGCGGATACGCTCGCCGGTCGGCCGGAGGTCTTCAACATCGGCGATATCCAAAAGGCGACTGCGCCAGTTTCCGGCTACAATACGCAGCCGTCCCGCCTGGGATTTACCGCTTTGCTTGCGTCTGGCCATCGGTCCCCCGTCTTTATTGAAGAATCGTAACGGTATGTTTGGGAAAAAGGAAAAGCCCGAGAAGAAGCCCGAGAAAAAAGACGGCTTCGTCAAACGCCTGCGAGCCCGCATCAACAAGGGCGACAGCTGGCTGACCTACGACCTGGCTAATCTCGCGCCAGGCGGCAAGATCGATGAAGACACGCTCGAGGAGCTCGAGAGCCTGCTCGTGATGGCCGATGTCGGTGTCGATACGACCGAACGCATCATCGCCGATCTCCACAAGCGGCTCGCTCGCAAGGAGCTCAAAGATCTCGAGGCACTCCAACGCGGCCTGCGCGATGCTATCTGCGAGATTCTGAATCCGGTTGAAAAGCCGCTGACCATCAACAAGCCGGATGGTCCGTATGTGATCCTCATGGTCGGCGTGAACGGCGCCGGCAAAACGACAACCATTGGCAAGCTGGCGCGCCGCTTCAAGGACCAGGGTTATTCGGTCATGCTTGCCGCGGGCGATACATTCCGCGCCGCGGCGGTCGAGCAACTGCAAGCATGGGGGGGACGCAATGACGTCCCCGTCGTTGCACAGCACGCGGGAGCGGATCCGGCGGCCGTTATCTTCGATGCGATGGACGCAGCTCGCGCTCGGGACATCGATATCCTTCTCGCCGATACAGCCGGTCGCCTGCAGAGCCAGACGGGGCTCATGGATGAACTGACAAAAGTGCGGCGCGTAATATCGCGGCGTGATGAAACTGCGCCGCACGAGATCATGCTGGTCCTCGACGCAAGCCAGGGCCAGAATGCACTCGTGCAGGCCGAGAAGTTCCACGAAGCGCTCGGGTTGACGGGCCTGACGGTTACCAAGTTGGATGGCAGCGCGAAGGGTGGCATTCTCCTCGCTATCGCGAACAAGCTGTCGGTCCCGGTACGCTTCATCGGTATTGGCGAAGCCGCCGAAGACATGCAGCCGTTCACAGCCGAAGACTTCGCCGACGCATTGATGGCGTCGGGCAACCAGGGCTAGTGTTGCGACCCGATGATCCAGCTCGAAAACGTTACGAAGCGATTCCCCGGCGGCCAGGAGGCTCTGTCGGGACTTAGCCTCAGCGTCGACAAAGGTGAGATGCTCTTTGTGACCGGCCATTCGGGTGCGGGCAAGAGCACGCTATTGCGCCTGATCGCACTGATCGAACGCCCGACGAACGGCCAGGTCATCGTCGACGGACAGAACACGGCACGGGTCAAACGCCGCAAGATTCCGAAATACCGCCGGCAGATCGGCATGGTCTTCCAGGACCACAAGCTGCTGTACGATCGGCCGGTGTTCGACAACGTTGCGTTACCGCTGATCATCGCCGGTGTTGGACATCGCGAGGCTGGCCGCCGCGTGCGGGCGGCACTCGACCAGGTCGGTCTGCTTCACAAGGAGAAGCAAAGCCCCGTGACGTTGTCTGCGGGCGAGCAGCAGCGCGTCGGCATCGCGCGCGCCATCGTGACGCGGCCCAAGTTGCTCATCGCCGACGAGCCGACGGGCAATCTCGATCCCGATCTTTCGATTGAGGTCATGCGCATCTTCCGTCGCTTCAACGAGGTTGGCGTCACGCTGCTGATCGCTAGCCATGACATTTCGCTCATCGACAAGATGGGCTGCCGGCGCATCGCGCTCGAAGAAGGGCGACTGCAACCCGAAACCGAGGAGACAGACGGGTGGCTGTGACACGTAACGCCGACGCCGTCGCCCCGGTACGATCGTCGGGCGCGTTTTCGATCTGGCTCACCCGTCATGCGAGCACGTCACTCGCGTCGCTGGGCAGGCTCGTGCGACACCCGTTTTCCAGTCTTATGATTGTGCTCGTGATTGCAGTAACCCTGGCGCTGCCGGCGGCGATCAACCTGATCGTCAAGAATGCGCAGCAGATCAGCGGCAGCTGGGACAATGCGCTCGACTTCTCGGTGTTCCTGCAGCCGGAGTTGACGGAAAGCGAAGCCGAGGGGCTGGGACGACTGATCGAGCAACGCGCCGACGTCGAGTCCGTTGTTTTCGTAAGCGCGAGCGACGCACTGGTCGACTTCAAGGAGCAATCCGGTTTTGGCGCCGCGCTCGACCAGCTTCCGGACAATCCCCTGCCGCACACGCTGATCGTGCGGCCCAGTGCCGGCAACACGAGCGCGTCCATGGTGTTGCTGCAGGAGGAGCTGCAGAACCTGCCGGAGACCGAGCATGTGCAGGTCGACACGGAATGGGTGCAGCGCTTTCATGCGATTCTCGACATCGTTCGGCAGGCCATCGCGATCGGTGCGGCACTGCTGGGTATCGCGATCGTCGTAATCATCGGCAATACGATCCGCCTCGACATCGAGAACCGGCGCGAGGAGATCGAGGTCACAAAACTGATCGGCGCGAGCAACGCGTTCGTTCGCAGGCCGTTTCTCTGGACCGGCTTCTGGTACGGATTGCTCGGCGGCCTGATGGCGCTCGCGCTAGTCTACTACGGGCTGTTTTTGCTCGAAGGGCCGGTGGCGAGACTCGCCGGTCTGTATCAGAGCAACATCGCGATCGCCTCGATGAACCTCGCCGAGGGCGGCGCGATTATCGGTATCGGCATTTTCCTGGGCCTTTTCGGCTCCTGGTTCACGGCGGCACGTCATATGCGGCGCATCGAACCCCGCTGACGAAACAATTCAGGCCCAGGGCCGGTCTATTCCGCTGGCAGGGCTCGTGTTTGGGCGGTCTTTATTAGACATAATCTAGCGCGCAGATCCGGCTAATAACCGCTATTTCTAACAATATTCCTTATTTATATCGGGAACTTATGCCATCTGTTAGCACTCTAAACGCTTGAGTGCTAATATTTCGTCAACACGGAGGAACTGAATGACGACCGCTCTTGCGACAACTAGCCGCGATCTCGTACTGGCAGGCCCGGTAGGCAGTCTCGATGCCTACATCCAGGCCGTCGGTGCGATTGACGTACTGTCCAAAGAAGACGAACAGGCCCTCGCGACGCGCTTTCAGGATCACGAAGATCTCGACGCCGCCCGCGAGCTCGTCATGGCGCACCTGCGATTTGTCGTTCATATCGCCAAGGGCTACACAGGCTATGGCCTGCCCCTGAACGATCTGATCCAGGAAGGCAACGTTGGCCTCATGAAGGCCGTGAAGCGTTTTGACCCGTCGTACGACGTCCGCCTTGTATCGTTCGCCGTGCACTGGATTCGCGCCGAGATTCACGAGTTCGTGCTCAAGAACTGGCGCATCGTGAAGGTCGCGACAACCAAGGCGCAGCGCAAGCTGTTCTTCAACCTGCGCAAGGCCAAGAAGAGCCTGGCGTGGCTGTCGGCTGCCGAGACGAAGGCCGTCGCAGAAGACCTGGGCGTCAGCGAGAAGGAAGTCACCGAGATGGAGAAGCGCCTGCATTCGCGCGATGCCATCTTTGACCCGACGCCCGACGCTGACGACGAGCGTAACTTCACGCCGGCTGCTTACCTGCCTGCTCCGGATGCCGATCCGGCAAAACAGGTAGAAACCGCGGACTTCAACGACGACGCGTCGCAACGCATGCGTTCAGCGCTGAACATCCTCGACGATCGTGCCCGCCACATCATCGAGGCGCGCTGGCTGACCGAGAACAAGATGACGCTGCACGAGCTCGCCGACGAGTACGGCATCTCAGCGGAGCGTATTCGTCAGCTCGAGGCCAACGCAATCAAGAAGCTGCGCAACGCCATGGCTGTTTGAGCCAGCGAGACATAACAAAGCAAGGCCGCCTTCGGGCGGCCTTTTTTGTTGACCAGCGGGCCTGGCGACCCGCCGCGTTTCACCTCCTCCACCCGGAACGTTTTCCATTTGCCTTACTGGAGTCTGGTCTGCGTTCGTCTTGCCAACCAGAGATGTTTCAGGAAGGCGATTTGATTCCGAAAATAACCCTCGTACTTTGGCAACGAATCCTTGGCATCCGATACCCGCGTTTCATAGAAACCGTGCGCTGCGGGTGACGGAAGTTCCTCGTCCGCTGAGAACATTGGCTTGGGAACGGTGACCAATCTCGGCAGAAACCGTGCCGCGAAGACCGTTACTGCAGGCTGACCGCACGTTGCGCATTTCCCTCGCTGGACATTCGGGGGCGGTCTGTACGTGTCGAAAATGACGGTATCCGGGGGCGGCAACACCACATCTTCGGCCCGAAAAACAACGATGTCTGCGAACGGGGCGTCATTGAATTGTTGGCAGAGGGTGCAGTGACAGAAGAACCGGAACAGTGGCATGCCAAGCGTCTGAAAACTGGTGGCTCCACACGAACAAGTGCATTGCATGGCATTCACCTCCTAGGGACGCGCGGCAATTGGATTGCCCGGGCCGTACACGCGGTCCGCAAGGTCCCGGTAACGCGGGTCCTCGCGCAAAATGTCGAAGTCCGGCCGGAAGGCAAGATAAGTCATTTCGTACGAACCGTATTCGAAGGCCCGGTTCAGCCAGTGCAGCGCCTCGTCGACCATTCCTGCCCGGGCGAAGGTCTTCCCGATCTCGAAGGGATCCACGTAGGATTCGTTCGACCGGGCGACCATCGCTTCCGCTATTGCGCGCATAGCGCCCATCGGACCGGATGCATCGCGACCCTCGTCGAGTGCCGCAAGGAGAGCCGTATCGCCGCGCTGCTCGAATTCCAGTCGCTCCGCCTCCAGGGCTTTGTCGAACTCTCCTTGCACCCAGTACACCCGCGCGAGTGTGTAGTGCATCAAGAACCCGGGAACTCGTTCTCGCGCCACATTTACCGCGGCGATGGACTCCTCGTAGCGGCGCGCAAGGAAAAGATGGTAGGCCAGCGCCCCATTGCTAATGGTGCTATACGGGCTGATCGTCACGAGCTCTCGCATCCGCGCAATGCTCTCATCCATGTGCCCGGCAAGCATCAGGCAGTCGGCATCACCGTGAATCACGAAAGGGTCTGACGGGTTGAGTCGCAGAGCCTCCTCGAGTGAATCGCATGCGCGGGTCAAATCCCCCGTCCACAAACGGATCCAGCCGATCGATGAGTGCCCGATATAGGATTCGGGGTCCACCTCAATCGCCCTCAAAGCGGCGGCACGGGCTTGCTCGATGGATTCTCGAGGAGGGGCAATACCCCGCAGCCCCTGCATCACGTACGCCGCCGCCAAATGGCCCCACGCGAGCGCAAACTCCGGTTCGACATCTACTGCCTCCTGAAATCGCTCGATCGCAAAGCGGATGCCGTCCGGCGTTAGTCGATCCATATGCATGAGGCCTAATGCGTAGGCATCGATAGCACGCGGATCGACAGGCCCGGCAAGTCCGTGGTCCGGCACCTGGGAGGTCGGAGGCGCTGTCACGGAGACAATCTCCGTACCGATCGCTCTCGCCATGTCGGACACGAGGTCAAATACGTAAGGGGTATCACGTGCATACCGCTCCGCCCAGAGGTGTTCGTCACTCCGGCCGTCGATCAGCTGGATGCTGACCTCGATCTTGCTGCCCTCTCTGAGCAGGCTTCCCTCGACCAGGGCATCCACGCCGAGCTCGTTCGCGATATCCGTCGCAGGCAGCTGACTGCCACGGTATCTAATTGTTGACTGGCGGGAGGTGACACGTAGCCCGGAGAGTTGCGCCAGCTCCGATATCAACAGGTCCTGCAGGCCGTCGACGTAATAGTCCTGTTCAGTGTCCCCGGTCAGGTTGTGTAGCGGCAGCACGGCGAGTGACCCAATGGCCTCAGCTTGCGACGTCCCGTGTTCAGGCTCACGGGCCCAGAACACGGCCAGAACGACCAGCGCGATCATCGCGGCGACCCCGACTATCGTGCCTCGCCTGTTGTTACTTGCAGGAGTCCTTCCCGACGGCGTATCAGGACGCTCCATCTCCTCGACCGCAGCGATGAAGCGATAACCGCGCGAGCGCACGGTCTCGAGGTAGCGGTGGGTGGCGGAGTCGTCGCCCAGCGCCTGGCGCAACCGCGCCACGGCCTTGGTGAGTGCCGACTCGCTGATCACGGTGTCGCCCCACACCGTATCCATCAGTTCCTGGCGCGTTACCAGTCGCTCACGGTTGGCTATCAGGTAGATCAGGAGTTCCAGGACCAGGGGCTCGAGATGAATCTCCTGGCCATCGCGGGAGATTCTCCACGCCTCCGGGTCGACCAGGAAATCATCAAAGCGATACACGAGATGTTGTCCTTTGACCGCCTATTTTACGGGTTTGGGAAACGAATACCATGCGGTTAACCGCATGGTGGATCGCCTGAGGCTCTTTTCTACCGATACCGTCAGCTACTCGTCATCCCACCGTCATGCTTCCTCGTAACGCCCCTTATACGCTTATCGTGCGGGGCGGCAGTCCCGCTGGACAGCGGCTCCGCATCTGCTCAAATCAAGGAGGAGGACATGAATACTCTGAGACGCATGATCGTCGCCATTCTGGCGCTGCTGCCACTGGCGACCGGGATGGCTTTCGCCGAAGGTGACCAGGGCTATGACCATGGCTACGACCGTATCTTTATTTTCGGTGCCAGCTTCATGGATTCGGGCAACCGTTTCGCTGACACCGGCGAAACCGCCCACCCGCCTTACGACCCCACAGCGTTTACCAGCTACGCGATTGGGGGACATCGCCCCTCGAACGGTAAGACCTGGGTCGAGGTCCTGGCACGGAAAATGAAGCTGACCAAATGGGGAAAACCGGCCTACCGTAACCCGAGGTTTGGCAACTATGCCTATGCTTACGGCCGCGCGCGCGAGGTCCCTTGGGCCGTCGGCAAAAGCCTCGGAACGCAGGTAAGCGATTGGATCGCTAACGGCTACTGCACTTACGTCCCGATGACCGACACGCTGTTTATCGTGGATGGCGCGTACGCGGACTTGTTCGACATTAAGGCTACGGCTGACGCGGGTGATATGGGCGCGGCCTTCATGATCATGCAGGAAGTCGCCGACGCGATCGAGCACAACATCCTGAGGCTGCATGAGTGCGGTGCACGCAACTTCCTGTTCGTTTACATACCACCCGCAGAGTACAGTCCCCTGGCGAATCAGGGCCGCCCGCCGGAGCTGGTGCCAACGCCTCTTAGTGAGGCCTACAATGCCGCGTTGCACACAGAGCTTTTCGTAGACGGTCCGCTCCCTGCCGATATCAATATCTCCACTATCAGTTTCTTTGATGTTTTCAAGGCCATCATGATTCTGCGCAAGCCTCTCGGATTCACCAACGTCACTGACACGTGCATTACTTACTTCGTAACCGAAGGAGCTGTCTGCAAGAAACCTAATCGGTATTTCTGGTGGGATATGGTGCACCCGACGAAGAAGGCTCACGCCCTGCTCGGACAAGTCGCGCTCATGTATTTGCCCAAACTTGACTGAGCCCGGTATGGCGTGACCACAAAACAGGGCCGCTGGAACGCGGCCCTTTTGATTCTACGAATAAACCTTCCTGCGATAGCGAACCCAGCCGCCGTCTTCGATGCCCTGCGGGTCGTGATGGGTCCAGTGCACGAGTCCGCCAAGCTCATTCCACTCGTACATGCCCCGAACCTGGGCTCGATCGCCCATACCGAGCGGTACGCGTTTCGCGAGGTCGAGGTTGTGCGCAATCAGCAACGTCCAGCCGTCGCCGATATCGATGATGACACGCTGGTGGCGGGAGCCATCGTTGTCATCATGTAAAAGGCGGCGGACGAAGCCAGTGACTTCGACCCACCGCCCATCATCACGTTTCGTAAAACGGATGCGTTTAGCTCGCGGTCAGCGGCACCATCGTGATTTCGACACGGCGGTTCGCCTGGCGGCCGTCCACGGTGCCGTTATTGGCGATCGGGTACCTCTCGCCCATACCGACCGTGATCAGGCGCTCGCCCATGACGCCCTGGCCCCGCAGGTAGTTCGCGACCGAACTCGCACGACGCTCCGAAAGAGCCTGGTTGTAGCTGTCCGTACCGGTGCTATCCGTGTGGCCAGCAACCTCGACCACAGTCTGGTCGTACTCTTCGAGAACCATACCGACCGAATTGAGGACGTCAAAGAAGGCCGGACTCAGGTCCGAGCTGTCCGTCGCAAACGTAACGTTGCCCGGCATGTTCAGCGTGATGTTGTCGCCATTGCGATGCACACTGACGCCCGTGCCTTCGAGTTGCGCACGCAGCTCCGCTTCCTGCTTGTCCATGTAGTAGCCGACGCTGCCACCGGCCAGCGCACCAACGCCCGCACCGATCAGTGCGCGCTGACGACGCTCAACCGCGTCATCACCGGAGATAAGGCCAATGACCGCACCGATGCCGGCGCCGATCAGGGCACCACGGGTTGTATTACTGGTCTTTTCTTCGCGCGTGTACGCGTCCAGCGTCTTGCAGCCGCTGACGAAGACCATGGCCGTGACCATGGTCAGGATGATTTTTCGAGATCGTGTATTCATGATCGTGCCTCTTAGCTTGCAGTGTCGAGTGTATTTTAGGCTTTTGGTACCTGAACGCATGCTTAATTGTAGAATGGTCTTATGTCAGATGTAGACAGTTGGCTACAGCGCTACGAAGACACCCATCAGAACCTCCGTAACCCGGTCGTTTACTGGGCCGCGGTGCCGATGATCGTCGTGGGCACCGTCGGTGTTCTTTGGGACCTCCCAGTCCCGCCGGAATTCATTGAGATTTCGCCGCTCCTGAACTGGGGCAGCGCCTTCCTGATGGCAACCGCGATCTACTACTTCATTATCTCGCTTGCCCTGGCTATTGGCATGCTGCCGTTCCTGCTCGGCCTCGCGTCGCTCCACCAGTGGTTGGCGGCGGCGCCATGGCCACACTCGGGTCTTTCCATCTCCTTCCTGCTCGCGGGAACTGCAGGTCTCGTGCTCGGGCGCTTTGGCAAAGGGTGGTTCAAGGCCGTCATTGAGGATTTTCAGCTAATGATGATAGGCCCGGCCTGGCTGCTCTCCGTGATCTACCGGCGGTTCCGGATACCGTTCTGAGGGGTGCCGCTGCCGCGGCAACTGGTCTAGAATCAAGCCCCGCTGCCAATCCTGGGACACCTGCCGTGAGCGCCAAAGCACTCGATCCGCTCGATCTCTACGACATCCGTTCTGAGCTTTCCGAGGACGAAGTCATGGTCAAGGACTCCGTCGCCCGCTTCGTCGACGAGCGCGCCATCCCGGTCATGCGCGAGGCCTTCGAAAAGCACGAATTCCCGCGGCACCTGGTCGGTGAAGTCGCCGGACTCGGCCTGCTCGGCAGTTCAATCGATGGCTACGACTGCGCCGGCCTCAACAGCGTCTCATACGGCCTGATCTGCCAGGAGCTGGAGCGCGGCGATTCCGGCCTGCGCAGCTTCGTTTCAGTGCAGTCGAGTCTCGTCATGTTCCCGATCCACGCCTATGGCTCGGAAGAACAGAAGCAGCGCTGGCTGCCGGCAATGGCCCGTGGCGAAGCCATCGGCTGTTTCGGCCTCACCGAACCACACGGCGGATCCGATCCCGGCAACATGAAGACGCACGCCAAACGTGACGGCGACGACTGGGTCCTCAATGGCGCCAAGATGTGGATCACGAACGCGACGATTGCCGACGCGGCGGTCGTCTGGGCGATGACCGACGAGGGCATCAAGGGCTTTATTGTTGAAAAAGACATGCCCGGATTCGACACGCAGGAAATCGAGAACAAGTTTTCTCTGCGCGCGTCGGTCACCGGGGCGCTGTTCTTTGACAACGTGCGCGTACCAAAAGAAAACGTGTTGCCCGGCGTTTCGTCGCTGAAAGGGCCGCTGAGCTGCCTGACGCAGGCACGTTACGGCATCACCTGGGGCGTTATCGGCGCCGCACAGGCCTGCCTCGACGAAGTCCTGAACTACACACAGGATCGCGTTCTTTTCGGCAAGCCGGTTGCGAACACGCAAACCATGCAGATTCGCCTGGCGGACATGGCTCGCCAGATCACGACGGCGCAGCTGCTCTCGCTACGACTCGGCCGCCTCAAAGACAAGAGTGAAATGACGCCGGCGCAGGTGTCACTCGCGAAATGGAACAACTGCCGCGCCGCCATCGACATCGCGCGCGACGCCCGCGACATTCTCGGTGGTGCCGGTATAAGCGCCGAGTACGTGCCGATTCGTCACATGCTGAACCTCGAAAGCGTAATCACCTACGAAGGCGCCGAAACGGTTCATCAGCTCGTTGTTGGCAAGGAGCTGACCGGCGTGAACGCCTTCGGCTGATGGCTGCTTGAGCGCGAGCCGCTTACCGACCAACCGCAACATGTGGCGCATCGCTGCGCCGATGATTCTGTCCAATATCTCCGTGCCGCTCCTCGGCATGGTCGACACGGGCGTCGTGGGCCATCTCGAGAATTCGACCTACCTGGGCGCCGTCGCAATCGGCGGAATGATCTTCACGTTCATCTACATCGGGATGAACTTCCTGCGCATGGGCACCACCGGCATTGCGGCACAAAGCTACGGTGCCGACGATAACGATGGTCTGCGCGTTGCGCTTGGCCAGGCACTGATCGTCAGCTTTGCGATCGCGATTGCCCTCATCGTGCTGCAGGTCCCGATTGCGAAGATCGCGCTGCTCCTTCTCGGCGGTGACGCTGAAACCCAGCAACACGCCGCAACGTACTTCTTCATCCGTGTCTGGAGCGCACCCGGCACGCTGGCGAACTACGTGATTATCGGCTGGTTTCTCGGACTGCAGAATGCCCGCGTTCCACTTCTGATCTTCCTGACGATCAACATTACGAACATCGTCCTCGACCTTGTCTTCGTCCTCGTCCTCGGCATGAAGGTCGATGGCGTTGCGCTGGCATCGGTCATCGCCGAGTACTCGGGGCTGGCAGTAGGCACGACGTTTGCCTTGGGCGCGCTGCGCAAGCGCGCCGGGCACTGGCCCATCGAACGGTTCAGAAAGCTGGCGGCGTATCGGGCGTTCTTTTCCGTAAACGCCAACCTGTTCGTGCGGACCATGGCGTTGATGTTCACACTCGCGTTTGTCACGGCGCAGGGTGCGCGTCTCGGCCCGGCCATTCTTGCGGCAAATGCCGTTCTCATGAACTTCCAGAACCTGACAGCGCTGGGTCTCGACGGGATCGCTCACGCCGCCGAAGCGATGGTTGGCAGGGCTGTCGGTCAAAAGGACGACAACGCACTGCGTCATACCGTGAACCTCACGCTGCGCTGGTCAGTGATCTTCGCGGCCGGATTCACGCTCGCTTATGTCGTTGCCGGTCCACTGATCGTGCGTACGCTGACCGACCTGCCAGACGTCCGTGAGACCGCCATGATCTACCTGCCCTGGCTCATCGCGTCGCCGCTGATCTCGGTCTGGAGCTTCCTCTACGACGGGGTATTCGTCGGCATGACGCGGGCACGCGAAATGCGCAACATCATGCTGATCGCGGCGTTTTTCATCTTCATACCGCTCTGGTACGTCACTCAGCCTTTCGGCAACCATGGCCTCTGGTTTGCGTTCATGGCATTCCTCGCGGCGCGTGGCATAGGCATGCACCTCGGGTATCGTAGGGCACTGCAAGAGGGGCTAAATCATGCTTCGTAGACAGTTCATTCAGGGGCTCGGCGTAGCCGTAGGGACTACGCTCGCAATGCCCGGCGCGACGGCGAAAACGATTGTGCCGGCCGGTTCAACAAGCGGGCGGACATTGACCCCGCAGGAGCTCGATGACCTGTTGCTCGGCAGCAGCTACCTCGGCTGCGGCGGCGGTGGCGGCCTGGCCGATGCGCGCGAGCTGATCCGCAGCGATCTCGAGGCCGGCCTCGAATTCCGCAAGCTGTCCGTCGCCGACCTCGGCGACGATGACTGGGTCGCCTCGCCTTACACGCTCGGCACGCTCGCACCGATGAGCGAAGAGCTGCAGCAGCAGCTCGAACGCATCGGTCCGGTGGAGCTGCCGGTTCTGCGCGCGTTTCGCCTCCTCGAGGAATTCGTCGGCAAGCGCTTTGCGGCGGTTATCGTCGGTGAAATCGGACCGCTTAGCACGGCCGAGGCATTGTCACTCGGGGCGCGCCTTGGTGTACCTAGCCTCGATGCCGACACGGTCGGACGGGCGACGCCTGAGATCAACCAGCACTCTGTGCGCGTGGCCGGTCACGACATTACGCCGGCTGCCGGCGTCACGCTGTTCGGTGACGAGGTCATCCTCGGCAAGATCAAGGACCCCAGTCGCGAGGAGACCATCTTCCGCAACCTTTCCGAAATCAGCCGCGATGTTGGCGTTTGTGATGCGGCGATACCGGGTGCGATCGCGAGGCAACCCCACGTGCTCGTACAGGATTCCCTGACGCTGTCTACGGCGATTGGCTCAGCCGTGCGCGAAGCGGTGGAATCCGCCGCAGATCCGATCGAAGCTGCTCGTGCTGCCGGTAACGGCTACCTGTTGTTTACCGGTCGCGTCGGCGACTCGAACTGGGCGGATGCCGAGGGTTTTCTCGTCGGCGACGTATCGCTGTCCGGTGACGGCGAATTCGCCGGGAGGCAACTGCACCTCGACTACAAGAACGAACACCTTGTCGCCAAACTCGATGGCAAGGTGATCGCCACGTGCCCGGACCTGATCACGATGGTGGACAACGAGACGTTCGAAGGCATCGGCAATCCGGAATTCGAAAAGGGACAGAGCGTCTCGGTACTTGGCTATCGTGCCGACGCAATCTGGCGTCGTCCCGAAGGCCTTGCCGTGTTCGAGCCACGGTATTTCGGCTACGACGTTCCGTACATTCCTATTGAGCAGCGCCTGGCGCGCTAGCCCGCACCTCGCAAAGGCGATGCGCGTTGCGCTTCGCCCAGACATAGCCGAGAGCGCCGGAGACAACGTTCGCGATCGCGTAGGCTGCAAATATCCCGGCAATACCGAACAACGACTGGCCCAGGATGGCCAGCGGGATGTAGAGGGCCGCGATGCGCGTCACGCTGATAACGACGCCCGGCATCGGGTTGCCGAGACCGTTGAACGCGGCGTTGACGACCATGACGATGCCGTAGGCGCCATAGCTGATCGGGGCGATCCACAGGAACATCCGCGTGACGTTCGTCACCTCGGGGTTGTCGCTGAACAGGCCCGGCAGTACGCCCGACAACAGCGCGAGCACGATCGCGATTGCCAGTCCACTAAGCATGCAGAAGCGCGCGCACAGACTCAGCGACAACTGGATGCGATCGTCTTTCCCGGCGGCGAGGTTCTGGCCGACGAACGGCCCGATGGTCGACGACATGGCGTAGTACATGACGAGCACGAGGGACTCGATACGACTCGCCGCGCCAAATCCCGCGACGGCCTCAGGTCCGAAACGCGCGATCATCGCCGTGACGACCGCCAGCCCGATCGGCACGATCATGTTGGTGCCCGCGGCCGGGATTCCGACATGCAGTATGTCGGCCCACGAACTGCGCAACTCCGGAAAACGCGGCTTGTTGTACGAGATCATGTCGAGCTTGTTCAGGAAATACAGCGTGCCGACGAAGATGGCCCCGCGAGCGAGCAGCCCGGCCAGCGCGGCACCGTCGAGCCCCATAGCCGGGATCGGACCCACGCCGAAGATCAGTATCGGATCGAGAATCACGTTCAGAACAGCACCCGCAATCATGAGCTTGCTCGGCAGCAACGTGTCGCCCGTCGCGCGCATGCTACTCATCCCAACCATGCCCACGACAACGAACGGTACGCCGCTATAGAGAATGGTCATGAACGAGCGAATCATCGGGATCATGTTCTCGGGCGCGCCGAGCAGACGGAACAATGGATCAATCGTCAGCACGCCAATGACACACACAAAGGCCGTGATCAGGAACGACAGGATCAGGCTGTCGGTCGACAACCGTCGAGCACGCCGATGATCTTCACCACCGATCGCCCGCGCCACGACGGATGACGTGCCGGCACCGAGACCAATCGCGACGCTCGTGACGATCATCAGGATAGGGAAGCCGAAACTGTACGCGGCCAGCGCGCGGTCCCCGACCATGCCGAGGAAATACGCATCGATAAACGACTGTGCCATCAGCGTCGTGATGCCGAATAGCATGGGCACGGTCATGTCGATCAGGTGGCGCCCGACGGGCCCCTGCGTCAGTTTGGCGGAACGGGATTCCATTGAAGCTCGTAAGCTATGATGAACACGCACGAATACAGGGAATGGCGATGAAACTCAAGGCTCAGGTCATAATCGATGCAGACCCGGCCAGCGTATGGCAGATCTTCAACCGGTCCGACGTCATCGCCAGGAATGTCGGCACGGTGACCGAGGCGCGCGCGCCGGACCTGGTCATGGGACTCTGGGACGGCGAGAACGGTAGCGCTGTCGTCGTCAATCATTTCGAGACGATTAACGAACGACAGACGCGCTGGGTGGCCTATTGGAACTTCACCCTGAAAGGCGTGCGCAAGCTGACAGCTGTGTTCGGTGCCGGCAGGATGAAACGCGACCTGCAGGACCGCATGGAGCGATTCAAGCTTCGTGTCGAAACAGATCTACAGCAGCATTCGGGCAGTCACGACGTAACGTAGCGGGCCGCCCGCCTCGCTCGCATCGAACGGATAGCAGGTCACGAGTGTCATCATTGCCTGGTCCGTATCAAGTACGAGGCTGCTGCGCCGCGAATCGACGATGTCCACGCCGATGACCTCATAGACATGCCGATCACCATCGGGGAGCTCAACACCGAGCAGCTCGCCGTCCTCGACACTGCGCAGAAAACTGAAGTGCGTATCGCGATGGCCCGCGATGATCGTGTTCCCCCTGTCACCGGGCATGGCGCTGGCACTCAGGTGCCCGGGACCGAACGCCAGTGTCCGGCCCGAACCGCCTTCGAGCACAATCAGATCGATGTCCCGTGAGCCTGACGTGAGCCGGGCGACCGGGTAAGTGTCCGCCCACGGCCAGGGTACGGCACGCGTCTCGCCTTCGGAGGTGCGCGTCCAGGCGCGCTGCATCAGCTCCTGGGCGAGCCACGCCTTGGCGGGAATGTAGGCACCCTGACCAAACTGCCAGAACCCAAGGCAAAGTAACGCCGCCACGATTGCGTACCCCAGCTTACTTGCGGCGGCCACGGGAAAACCTCCCACTGGCACGCAACATGGCCAGGAACAGCAGGGCTGACAGCATCCATGCGGCTCCCATGATCCGCAGGGCTGGTGCGTCGGTTGCCGTAGCAGGGAAGCCGAAGATTGCGTTCGTGCTCTGGCCGTACGGCATCAGGTTGGGTACCTGTTCGCTCGACAGCGGGTCCCCGGCTGGACGAACCGGCGTCTTGTCGACCGCGATCAGGCTCGTGTACTTACTGACCAGGTGATGGGTGAGGGCCGTTTCGATAATCGCTGCTCGCGCGTCATTGGCGTTTGCGCCGCGGCGCTCCTCGTTCATGAGCTCGCCGATTCGTGCGCGTGCCCACAGTGCGGCGACCCCTTCGCTCTGTGTGGGCGCGTCGAGCGGCAATGACGCTGTCCATGCACCGGTTACGGAGTTGCCGCTGACCTCTACGGAATCCCCTGGACGAAAGTCATTTGATGCGCGCGTCCTCACCGTCACAGGCTCGCCGAGGTAAAGGTCGGGAATTGTCGACGGGTAGGTGTCGACGACTACGCCGCTCGGCCACGCAACCTCGATGTCCGTGACCTGCGGACTCTCGAGCTTGCGGAACAGCGCGTCCATTTTCTCGCTCACTTCGTGCAGCGCGCTAATCAACGTGAAGGAGCCACGCCCTGCTTCGGCGGCCTTGCGCATGAACAGGCTGTTGGGCGCAGAACCAATGCCGACCGTGAAGAGTCGCGCGTTACCGAGTTCGTTCTCGATCATCGTGAACATCTCGTCCTCGTAGCCGACACTGCCGTCGGTAATGAACACGATCTGGCGCAGATGCGTCTCATGAGGCGGCGCCGCCAGCGCCATTCTCAGTGCCGGCCGCATCTCCGTGCCGCCGTCGGCTTGCAGCTTGCTGACGAAGTTGACCGCGTTCGTAACGTTGCTGCCACTCGCTGGCACGCTGTCGGGGAACAGTGCTGTCGTGTAGGAATCGAAATCGATGACGTTGAAGCGGTCTTCCGGTTGCAATGCTTTCAGTGCGAGTTTCACGGCCTTCTTGGCTTGCGACATCGATACGCCGTGCATCGAGCCGGAGCTGTCGATGATGAAGATTGTCTCGCGTGCAATACGTGCCTGCGAGACGCTTTCCTGGTCCGGCGGCATCATCATAATCAGGTGATAGGGCTTGCCGTCGATCGTCTCGGTAAACGCCATCGCGCGCGGCTCGGCAGAACTGACGGGCTGCCACACGAGCTCAAAATCGTGATCCATTGGCGTCTGCGCGTCGCGCAGCTCGACGAGGTAATGGCCGTTGTTCTCCGCGATGTTCACCGGATGGTAGCGGCTTGCAATGATCTCGAGCGGCATGCCGGCGTTCACTGCAGCGCGCAGTGAGATCCGATGGTTCTTCGATGCGGTGACCTGTGGTGGCGTGATCAGTGACGCGTCGGGGACCTGGTCCGTGTCGGCGGACCAGCCGCTGCCCTGCTTGTCGGGTAACGCCTGCCCGGGGATATACCGCGGCGTCAGCGTCATCGGGAAGCGGATGCTGAAGCGGCCATCTTCGTAGCGTAGGTCTTCCAGGTATTCGATCTCGACAACCACCAGCTCTCCTGGTGCGACGTTTGCCACCTGTGTCGTAAACAGGTTGGCGCGCTGCTGCTCGACGAGGCTGGTCTTTTTGCCGGCCTGCTTGGCTTGCTCGTACTCCTTCCGGGCCTTTTCCTTTTCACGAATCTCTCCCTCGATAAAGCGATCGCCGATGTGCAGCCGCATGCGATCCACGGCGGCTTTGTCGGGTAACGGGAAGACGTAAACCCCCTCGACCCACTCGCTGCCCTCATTACGAAACTCCTGGCGTACCGAGACGCGCGCGACGAGGCCGCTGATCTTCATCTCGACGTCGGTGTTGATCGTGGTCGCGGTGGTGTAGCCCTCGCGCATCTTCCAGAGCAGGCTGCCGGTCTGAGCCTGGTGTGGCGCTATTTCGCTTGCGGTGGCGGTTTCGGGCATTGCCTGCAGAACCAGCAGCAGGGCGAGCACCCAGAGGAACGAGCGCAGGTCATTCTTGGCGAATTGCATTTTGGCCTCCCTTGTTGATGCTTCAATTACAAACGGCCAAAGCGCCAAGGCGGGGTCTGCGTCATGGCAATGCACCGGCGGAATGTGGCAAATTGTGGCCGTTACTGGAGGAGGCCTGGATGGCAAAGCGCATCGCGATCGTCGAAGACGAAGCGGCAATTCGAGACAACTATTCAGCGGCATTTCGTCGTGAGGGCTACGTCGTGGACGGCTACGATGCGCGACAGCCCGCGCTCGAGGCATTTGAAAGCCGCCTCCCCGATCTCGTCGTCATCGACATCAACCTCAAGGACGATGTCGAGGGTGGCTTCGAGCTGTGCCGCGAGCTGCGCGCCCGCACAGCTGACCTGCCGATCATCTTCCTGACCGCCCGCGACAGCGAGTTCGACGCCGTTTCGGGGCTCCGGCTTGGCGCGGACGATTACCTGACCAAGGACATCAGCCTGCCGCACCTGATGGCGCGCGTTGCCGCCCTGTTCCGCCGCCTCGATGCGATGCAGAATCCGCAAGGCGACGAGGGCCGGATCACGCGCGGCGAACTGTCGATCGATACGGAACGCATGACCGTGCACTGGCGGGATCAGGCGGTCGGTCTGACGCTGACCGAGTTCTGGCTCGTGCATGCGCTTGCGCGCTATCCGGGCCACGTGAAGAATCGCCAGCAGCTCATGGATGCAGCGCAGGCCGTGCTCGATGACAACACGATCACGTCACACATCAAACGCATCCGCCGCAAGTTTCATGCTATCGACGCGGACTTTGACGCGATCGAAACGGTTTATGGCATGGGCTATCGCTGGCTCACCGACTAGCTCGCCATGAATCTCAGGCGTCAGCTGCTGCTCGTCAGTCTTCTGACCCTGCTGTTGCCGTGGGCGGGCTGCGAGTTCATTCGAGAAACCGAGGTCGCGCTGCGCGACGGCCAGCAGCAGATGCTTGCAGGCACCGCGCGAGCCATAGCCAATTCGCTGCAGCAGTACACCGAGGAGTTTCCGCGACCCGAGGCGGAATTCCTGACCGAAGACCAGCTGTACATTCATGGGCTCTCTACACGCCCTGAAATCGACGGCTATGTTGACGACTGGTCTATCGAGTCGACTTCGCTGCGCACGATCCGCGGCGTGGATGGACCCGTACAGTTTGCGCTCGGGTCGTTTGACGGATCGATCTACCTGTATGTCGAGGTCGTCGATCGTGAAGTGATCTACGCAACCCCGCAGTCGATTCTCATTGAGAGCGGGTTGCGCTTTGCAGACCGCGTGACGCTTGCGAGTGCGAGCCCGTTGTACCTGCAGGAAGCCGTGTCCTTTGCCGCGGAGGCACCGGGGCCAATCCGAAGTTACAAGCGCAGCGCGGGAAGCTTCGCGGCTGAGCCAACGATTGAAGCGTTCTGGCAGGACTTTCCGGCCGGTTATCGGATCGAGGCTCGAATTCCATCGAGCGAACTTGCGACACACCTGGGCGTCATCGTTTACAACACAGCGGATGATACGGGGCGCGGCGTGCTCAGCAGTTCGTTTTCCGGTCGCGGCCCGGGCATGGCGATGCGCGAGATCCCGGAGCTCAACCGCATCGCCGCAAACCTCGTTCAGGACGGCATGCGTCTGACGTTGACCGATGCCAGGGGCTGGCGCCTCGCGACCGCGGGCTCGCTTCGCCGCGGTGACAGCGTGGAGGGCGGCGGCATCGCTCGTCGATTGTATGGTCTCCTGGTCGAAAGCGGTGTTGACGCCGAGCTCGCGGGACCCGATCCGCTGGGCAGGGAGCGGCAGCCATACGTCGCAACGGCACTCGACGGCGGCGAATCGACCAGCTGGTTTCGCAGTTTCGAGAGCGGGAGAGCCATCGTCGCAGTTGCAGCTCCCGTTACGCTGAATGGCGAAGTCCTTGGCACGGTCATTCTGCAACAGGGAACCGACGCCATTCTCAGCCTGCGTAATGCCGGACTGTCACGTCTCATCAACCTGACGCTGGTAACAACGATCATTGTCGCAGCGGTCCTGCTTGGTTATGCAACCTGGCTGTCGCGGCGCATCCGCGCGCTTTCGATAGCCGCGGAGCAGGCACTTGAGAACGAAGAACTTCACAAGAGCCTGCCCAGCGCGCTGGCCGAAGACGAGGTCGGCGATCTGTCTCGCAGTTTCTCCGGGGTGTTGCAGCAACTCGGGGAGTACAACGAGTACCTGCGTTCGCTCGCATCGAAGTTGTCACATGAGTTGCGCACGCCGCTCGCGATTGTCACGTCGTCTCTCGAAAACCTCGAGCACGAACCACTTAACGAGGAATCCCAGGGATACACGGCACGCGCGCGCGAAGGTGCAGACCGTCTGCGGCGCATTCTCAATGCGATGAGCGAGGCAAGTCGCGTCGAGGAGCTCATGGCGAATGCCGAGCCCGAACGCTTCGATCTCAAGGCAGTGCTTGTTTCGACTATCGACGCATATCGCGACGTCTATAGCGAACGCGAGTTCCGCTTCGCGTGCGACCTCGACGACGCGGCCATCCATGGGTCACCGGAACTGCTGATTCAGATGCTCGACAAGCTTGTCGACAATGCCGTCGACTTCAGCGCCGACGGCGACACGATCGACATCGGTCTACGACGATCCGATGGAGCGTTGCGTCTTTCCGTCGCGAACCCGGGACCGGCGCTGCCAGAGCGCATGCGCGCCCAGCTGTTTGACTCGATGGTGTCGGTTCGGGCCGGCAAGGACTCGCGTCACCTCGGCATCGGTCTGTACATCGCCAAGCTGATTGCCGAGGGTCACGGCGGACGCATTCGCGCCGAGAATATCGACGGCGGTGTTGAATTTGCGGTCTCTTTACGAGGCGCAGTCTGAGATTACTGGCAGTCGGGGAAGAACTCGGCCTCGCCACCCGTCTCCGCTTTGATCAGCACAGTTCTGATGCGCCCGTCTTTTGTCTCGATCGGATAGTAGTCCTTCATCTTTTCGATGACGGCGCTTGCCGTCCCGGTCGCACCGAGGCCACCGGCGCCCATGTTTTCCATCATGTCCTGGTAGGCGCCAAGAAAGCCCACCATCGCATTGCCAACGAGCCGACCGCCTTCAACGTCGTCTATGTCGGCCGCCCAGACGAGCGTCGCGTCATGTTCAGCGCCCTCTTCGTAGACTTTGAAGCCCTTCGTCTCGTAATCGCCGATAGTGCGATCATCGCCAGTCTCCTCGACGATCGTCTCGCGCGGCTCTTGCATCATCGCTCCAAGCATGTTGGATGCGCTTGCCTGTTGCTTCATCATCTTCGCAAGCTCCGGATTTTCCTTCTCCATCTGCGCGATCGCGTCCTGCATCTGCGCCATTGCGTCGGACGGAATCGCCGGCATTCCCGGTCCCCCGGGTGTCTGCGTGTCCATCACGCGACACTGCCCGCGATCGAAGACCAGCATGCGGCGCTCCTTTGCCTGGAAGATCATCACGTCGCGCAAACTGCCGGGCGTGTACTTCATTTCGACCTTGCCACCTGAGGACGTGGCCTCGGAATTCACGCCGAAATCTTCGATGCGCAGGTTTCCGTCGGCGTCGGCGACGATGACCGTTATCAGCTCTGGAACGTCTGCGGTGCCATAATCCCAGCTCGTGATCCTGGCGAGTTCAGCGCTCAGCGCGAACGGTGCCTGGAGCGCAAACAGCAGTGCAACAGCGATGATTCTGGCGCGCATGACAATCCCCTTCTTGTTGTCTGACGCCCAGAATAGACCGGGTCCGGCTTCTGCGCAATTTGCTAGCGGTCTACCGCATCGGCATTCAAAGAGATTCCGCGAGCGATGAATCGTACACACACCGACCGTTGGTGTGTCGTTCAATACGCTCGTGATGACCGCTGTAGCAACGCCATTCGAGAATGTCCGTATCAGCCTCCGACGCGATCCAGAGCAGTGGCTTACGTACCACACCGTCCACGCTCTCGACCGTAATCGTGAAGCGACCACAGTCCATGATCTCGATATCAAACTCGGCAGGTGGCGGGCCGATCAGGCTCTCGACGTCGATGTATTTGTCGTTGATGCATGGGAGACGACGCTCCGCTTCGAAGAACGCTTGCGCTTTCTTCTGCACTTCGCGCGCGTAGCCGTTGCTGCGCGCAAGTGCGCGACGTTCGTCGTACGACAAAAGGTCTGCTGGTCTGCCGGTCGAAGCCATGCCGAAAAGACCGATGATGAAATTGAGCGCCAGCAAAACGCCGATCGTTATCCAGACAGGCTTGACGTAGGACGTCAGCTTTTCGAGATTCTCATCGGACCGCCATTGTCGATAGCCAATCTCGACCAGCGCAATGCCGAGCGCGTAAGCGAACTGCGCGAGCGCCAAGCCGTAGCCGACGGGCACGCCCGTGGCGCCGATTGAGGCAACGTAGACGGCAAAGCCAATCGAACCGAAGAAACCGAGGTGGCCAATGAAAACGAAGAAATTGCCGACCGACCGAAACACGTAGCTGCCGGCACGATACTCGTCAGGGATCAGTGGCTGCTTGTCGGCAAAGCGGCGAACAACCCTGGGCCCGACAAGAAATACCGGCAAAGAGAACAGCAGCACGCGAAGCAGCGGAAACCCGCCGCCTGTCGCTCCGAAGGCTATGTCGATCAGCAGCGGATAGACGACGACCAGTACGTAGAAGAAGAGATATACCGCTACGCCGACCGCATAATGCATCGCAATGTCCCTCTATGTGCGTGAGGCGTAGTATTGCGTGACAATCGGGTCAGCACCAATGCGGTCACGATGTTCCGCCAGCGCTGGCGCAATCTGCTCAACGATATCGGTTGGCACGTGATCGAGCATGCCACTCGCCAATGACCGCATCTGCACGAACACTTTGAGGTCGGCCACGGTCAGGCGGTTGTCGGCAAAGTAGTCGCCGCCGCCACGTGTCAGCAGCTCATCAAGACCCACGATGAACGTCGTCAGCCAGCCGGCCGCCAGTTCCTCACGAGCCTTCTTCAACTCATCGCCTTCAAGGCCGAACGTTCCGACGATGCGATGAAGCAAGTCCTCGACTGCGTCCATCGGCTCGTCGCAGTAGAACGCCTGCATCTCGTCCTCGGGATACAGCCCAACTTTCCTGCCAACGTGGCGCAGCATTGCGTTGGTCTGCGTGACGACGTTGCCGTCGATCTCCATGGTCGGCACCGAATTGAAGCGCGTACTTTCACGCATCTTCATGAACTCCTCAAACGAAATTCTTTCGTCCTCGAACTCGATGCCGCCATGGTGGAATGCGATGCGAATCGGCTCGCCGCGTCCGCCATCGAAGTCGAAATAAGTCAGTTTGTAGTTTGTCATTGTCGGTCCTCCCTCTCGCGAATCGCCTTTCTGCGAGCTAGCAGTATCAGTGTACCGATAGCCGCGGCGACGAGTTGCTTCATTTTCTACCTCACATCACGAGTGCGAAGTTGAACTTTGCCGCCTTTGCAGCGGCTTCGCGTGCAAACTCAATGCTCTCTTCGAGTTCAGCAACCACGTCGTCATGCGCATTGCCGAGAACACCGAACCTGGTTTGGTCTTCGCGAACGACTCTGAGCAGCGTTTCGAGCATCTGCAGTGCCGCCTGCGCATCGACCCAGGTCCCATCAGTTGCCATGATCTCGTCTGTCGACTCCATGCCATCGGGCAGCTCCGCGTCACCGATATTGAACTGCATGTCGGTGGAGTCATGCGTGTCGAGAAACGGCAGTACGCCGTTCTTTCGACAGACCTTGTCGAGTTTGTCTGCGTACTTGCAAAGCGCATACAGATCCGACTCGGCACAGGTCACTTGTCCATCAACCAGGTAATTCGCCCACAATACGGTGCTCAAACCAATCCCTCCTTCCGCAGAGCTCTCGCTCCGTCAAGTGCCTTGCGCAG
>JAAUYD010250202.1_pt1 | contig 54245 bp, 49 predicted proteins | sample 7278101 | NCBI WGS metagenome assembly JAAUYD01 (sample SAMN14350128, study PRJNA611818) | marine sediment metagenome | isolation source: surface marine sediment (0.6m) | place: French Polynesia: Moorea | collected 2018-08
CCTAACCCCCTTTTTCAAGGGGGAGATCCTTTACCCGGCATAAAAATAGCAAAAATCGCGACATTTGCCCTTAACCGAATGCCATTGCCCTTTGCCAAAGGGGGAGGCCTTTTACCCGACATTGCAGACTGGACAAAGCAGCAGGTAAACAATGGATGTATTCGAAGCGATTAAGACGAGAAAAAGCGTGCGACGTTATCTCGAAAAACCCGTGGAGCAAGAAAAAATTGACCAGATATTTGAGGCCGCGCGCATTGCACCCTCTGCATCCAACCGACAGGAATGGCGGTTTGTCATCGTTAAAGACAGGGACATGCGCAGCAGTATCGCAGCTGCAGCCTTCAATCAGAAATTCGTGGCCAAAGCCCCGGTGGTGATTGTCGCCTGTGCTGACACTGACAACCACGTCATGGCCTGCGGCCAACTGAGCTATCCAATCGATGTGAGCATTGCTCTTGATCACATTTCACTGACCGCGGTCGCACTGGGGTTGGGTACTTGCTGGATAGGCGCTTTTGACGAAGCAGTGGTCAAATCCCTGCTCAGGATACCGAACAAAATTCGAGTAGTGGAGCTAATGACGTTGGGATATCCGACCGACCCCTTGCCAGGTGTCAAAAGCCGGTTGCCACTAGACGCCATTGTAAAATACGAAACGTGGTGATGAAACCTGAGATTTATTGATCAATTCAAGTAGTTAGAAGTAGCACTGGTGGGCTTGATACTCCACGCCATTTATCAAGATGCTGCCCCTTCCATCGCATCTTTTACTCGCCCCGCCGCACACGTCTTCCCTGAGACTGTTTCCGTTGATCACACCTCTCAGCAGCCTATCACTGGCAATACAGCATCCAGTGTAGTAGCTAGCGCCCAATTCATACAGCTCACACGGGGAAGAGCTCTCTGACAGGTCGGGGCAGTTTATTGTCTCCATATCGGTGTCGTCTTCAAAGGGAAACTCCTTTTCAGTGTCGTTTAAATCAATATTGGCTTCATCAAAGGTTTCCCCGTCTGTGCAGTTTTCCGGAAATGTTTCCGTATCCGTGTCTGTATCCGTGTCCGTGTCTGTATCCGTGTCCGTGTCTGTATCTGTGTCTGTATCGGTATCCGTGTCTGTGTCTGTATCGGTATCCGTATCTGTATCTGAATCCGAATCGCTGTCTGTGTCCGTATCGCTATCACTGTCTGAATCCGAATCGCTGTCTGAATCCGAATCACTGTCTGAATCCGAATCACTGTCTGAATCCGAATCGCTGTCTGAATCCGAATCGCTGTCTGTGTCAGTGTCGGTGTCGCTGCTCCCGGTATCGTCATCACCAGAGCAGTTCACACCGCAGATCGATACCAGGGCAAAGAGTGTCAACACTAACAGCCTAATAATACTTCCCATTCTGAAATTCTCCTTTTTTCTGGTCATTTCCCAGTTTTCATGCCTAATCGAACCTCTATTATACGTCAATGATTTTTTGTCTGCGATGAATTTTACAATGCTGAATGCCAAATCATTTATTGGCCATGATCAACGGCTTGACCGATTGCCCACAATATGAAATCAGAACCAAGATAGCCATGCATGCAAATGTCAACATCTTTATGCTGGTGACAGTACTATGTGGACTAACCCCCGGGATCGCGTCAACCAATAGCCTAACCCCGGCAACCAGGAGTGGGCGTCACCTTCCAGAGAAGCGCACTGTGGACGTTCGCATGGACGCGGTCGGTATCTATGTGCCTAGGGTCGAGGCCCTATCAAATGGCAATACCCGTATTTTCGGAGGCACCCTCATTTGGAACTACCGGCTGGGCGATACTATCGGGGTATTTGGTCAGCATATGCTGTCGACAATGGGCTGGAAGAATATCTCCTTGCTCGCCTTTGGTCATGAAGTGGGGACCCGATTTCATCTCGGCGACTACCTGGCATTTGAAGCTGCCTATCTCGTTCATAGAATCGAGTACGAATGGGTGGATGGCGAGCCTTGGTCCATCGGTGGATTGCACGATCACGGCGTGGAAGTGGGGATGTGGGGCCATCTCAAGCCACTCGGTCGGTTGCACTTGGCAGGACACCTGTTCGGGCGACAGTTCTTTGAGCCGCCCTCTTCAAGCGCAAAGAGCTATACGACCCAGTTGGTTTTTGGCGCTGGCGTGCGGAGCAATTTTTCAGTGACCACTAAACACCAGATAGAGGTAGAGATTGCATTGCTCCGCGTTTATCGAGGCCCAGGACATCGGATAGGCACACCTGAAATCACCTGGAACACCTTGGGCACTGCCTTGTGGAGAACAGCGCTAGATAAGCGATTTGGCATCCACGCGGGTATGAGGGCGGCCACCCATTGGTGGTGCGGTAGCATTCCCATGCTCGAGCTTAAACGCTCTATGATCGACGAGCCCATGGTGGAGATATTTATCGGTATATATTTTTCGATATAGAGATCACCAATTATCTAGACCATTTTTAAACCGCAGGAGAGCCTTTTATCATCTCTGTAGCCATCATATTACGCAGTTTTTTTAAACTGTAGGAGCATTTTTAGGTTATATTCCAAACAGTTCATTCCGTCTTTAACCTAATTTTACTCTATTTAGTCCAGCCGCCACATCAGATTTTTTAAACCACTTAAATCATCTTGGCGCTTCACATTCATGGTCACTTTAGCGTCTTTTATTTCACTATAGTGACTTGTTTTTTTTGATTTTTCTTCCCCCCTCGTGCTATAGTTAACCCAATGGGTTACAAGCAATTACACATACTAAAAATAGCAGCCATCGGGCGAAGGAAAGTTTTGATTTTGCAATATTCAAAACTAATAAAAGCTGCAATTCCGCAGCACAAGTCCAGGGAGGTTTTAAAATGACGAGATGGGCAATGGCAGCGTGGTTATTTTTAATGGCCGGGTGTGCGTGCGAGGAGAACGATTGGGATGGAACCAATTGGGATGATTCGCAAGAGACAGCAACCAAAGCAGAGGAGGCAGAAAAAACCAAGTGTGTTAGGTACGTGGACCAGGACGCAGAACCCGAGGGAGACGGAAAGTCTTGGACGACGGCTCACCAATCCCTTGAGTCGGCAATCGATGTCATCAACACGGGGGTCGACAAAACAAACCTCTGCGAGGTTTTGGTCAAGGGGGAGGCGGTCGATTCTGAGGCGTTAGCTACAAGCATCTCTCCAAATATCCGGGTGAAAGTGTACGACGGATTCTCAAGCAATGAGACACAGGTCCCAATTGCTAAGCGAAGAGCACCTGTGTTTGACTCTGGTGCCGTTCCTATAGATAGAGAAGAATCGATGATTCAGGGTCTAGAACATCACACTATTGCTTATATCACACAGAGCGACACAGGCAATTTAACTGCCTTCACTGCGGATAAAGACATCCTTTACCCCCAAAATGCTCTGCGAGGTGAACTAGAGTGCCCTGATTCTTTTATGAATATCTGCGCTAATTCGTTTATCGTTGATGGTCGTGGGGGCTACCGTGATGTTCATGTGGGATATTCTAACAAACTTATGGATTTGATGGTTTGGGGTAAAATAAATACTACTGAGTCAGACCTTGTAAATAATCTCGGCAGAGCGGCGATTGGATACTGCGGCCATGCTGACTATGCGGCATTTGCGCATTACGACCAAAACAACACAACCAGTTATGCCCTGCTACAGCATAGGCTTGGGCACACGTATCTAAATGCCGCATCTGGTAGAGAGATGTTATTCAGAATAGGAAACCAAGACAAAATGCGCCTAAAACCAAACGGCAATTTCGGCATAGGTACAACGACGCCTGCTGCTAAGTTAGAAGTCGCAAAAACCGCGTCTAGCGCTAACGAAGATGCGATTCGTATTGGAGTGGATGGTGAGAGAAGATCTGCGATTACCTTTTATGACGATGATGCGGAGACTTCCCAGTGGTTCAAAATACAGTGGAACGCCGCTGGAGAGGATCTTCATTTTGGGCACTACGACACCGCAGACATAATGACGATTACTAATACAGGCCGAGTAGGGATTCGAACAACATCTCCAGACCATGAATTATCTGTGCACGGCACAATTCAAGCCGAAGAAGTTATCGTAGAACAGTTTTCAGCTGACTATGTTTTCGGGGACAATTATGATCTCTGGTCCCTAGATGAAGTAGAAGAATATATCGAGGAAAACAGTCATTTACCTGGTATCCCATCTGCTGAAGAGACCGCACAGGAGGGTGTTTCTCTAGGAGATGCAAATGCTCGCCTGTTGCAAAAAATCGAAGAGCTGACCCTGCATTTGATAGCTCAAAACAAGCAAATGATAGCCCAAAGCAAGCGAATTTCTGAGCTGGAACAGCGGATTGCACGGGGAAACAACTAAGCCTCGCAACGGCGACAAGAACATTGAAAGGCAACAACCTTTCAAAGATAAGGAGTTGCAAGGATGAAAAAAATAAATCAAAAACCGTCCTTTCGCTGTTGGTATTCGCGACATATAATTCTATCAATGCTATTTATGCTTTCCTGCATTCTCCCAACATTACGGGCGCAGGCGCAACATTTCAACGAGGCCTCTGCTGAATGCGGAACCAAGTCTCCTCCGATCGAAGAACAGCGCATTATAGAAAAAGAGTTTCGAGATAAAATATCGGATATGCTAGGGACTTCTCATACACAGAGAGCAGCAGACTGGGACGATTCTGTTCAAATGATCGGCCCTGATCGCCTCGAAATACCAGTTTATGTTCACTTCATGGATGCCGATATACAATGGGAATATTTAAGAGATTGGGTGCGCGATGGCATTAATAATTTAAATTATAATTATTTCGTTAATACTTGGTTTAAATTTTTAGAATATGATATTGAATTTCACGAGAGAGGAGAAGGTGGAGATGATCCAGTGAATCCGGATCACTGGTATGATGACGTAAACGCATTACAACACGCTGTTAATCCAAGCAGGATCCTCAATGTATATGTAGTATGGCAAGTTGAAGGTAGTACAGTGGGAGCCGGAACTTTTCCTTGGAAATTTAAGGACTATTATAGTGAAAGAGAGCATTCTCAATACGATCGAAGACAGGGTCTTTTTCTGGAACGATGGAATGGTGGAGATGTTGTTCTAAAAACATCTACATTTCCTCACGAAATTGGTCATTGGTTAGGCCTATATCATACTTTTCAAGGAGGATGTGACGAAATTGAGGGAGACTGGGTTGACGATACACCGGCTGAAGATGGCGAAGGATGCTCTCCTAGGGATACATGTCCAAATCTCACCGGGATGGATCCTGTAGAAAATCTAATGACTTACCTCGGTGGCGATGATGATTGTAGAGACTGGTGGTCAAATGGACAATTGCAGCGTGCGAGAAATGCTGTTTTGCGGTATCGGCATGAACTTCTGCCAGCAGATCTCGATGTATCAACCCTGCCCGAAATAGCAAATGGTGATTACAATACAACTGAAGGCATTTACATGAGCAACGCGATCGTTGCCACAAGGCAAGATATCCATAATTCCTCTACAGCGATTATAAGTCAAAAAGCTAATGTGAAATTTCAAGCATATAATCACAGCAATGGCCGGATACGCCTTTCTCCAGGCTTTCATGCTCAAAATGGTAGTACATTCAAGGCCCAAATAATGGATACTCCAGATCCTCCACAATGCCCAGCACTTCTCGAACCTTGTGAATCACTCTCTGATCCGAATGATTACATTTGTATAAATCCCGAAAGATATCACTGTTGCGCGACCGAAACAACGTCTCGAGGCTGCCGCAATGGTACCACTTGCTGTCCATCTCTTCCCTTTGGCGAGGTAATAGGATGCTGTGAACCTGGATTTCAATGTTGTGGTGATGGGAACTGTGCTCCTATTTGCCCGTAGAAATACCTGCAAGCTTTCGACAATTCAGGAAGATGCAGACGAATCTTTTAAAAAAGCAATGCATATGATAAATTATTAAGCACCAAAAAATAGGTTTGTTGAGGAGGACCTCATGTATTGTTTGTTAAAAAATTGCCTGACCATAAAGAGTAGAAAAAGGTCAGATTTTATCTGGCTTGGTTGCTGTTCTATTGGAGTTTTGATGGCTTGTGTTACCTGCCACAATCCTCCGGATAAAGATGAGCTTTGCAGCAACTGGATGTGTTGGACTGAATTAGAAAATGGCCAGGTTGAATCTCCCGAACCTGGCATTTCACCAACCATGAATGCGATCTGCTCGTCAGGTGAGGAGGATGAAGGTCCGACTGTGATTGTAAGCAACCTCGCTGCGAAGGTCACTCTGGATTTTGATTTTGATGTATCCACACCTGAATTCAGGGTCGCCGAAGGATTGATAAATGTACCTCTTGATTTACAAAACTATTTCATAGGTCCACCAACAATGGATATTAAGCGGATTTCAAACGCAGTTGGCGATTTGACTGAGAATGAGATGTCCTTTGAGCTAGACGCTTTAAAAAAAACATCTGAGGGATACAGTTTTCACTTAGAATGGTCTGATTCGGCAGCTATGATAAAAACAACTGTCTCTTTTGATATAGTGTGTGATGACGGGTCTTCAAAGTCCGTAGAATCAGCGACCTATTTGAGATGGTGTCACTTAGATGAATACTCGGACAAAGAATCGAGCGAGAAAGGTTGGGTCAGCTCTGGTGGAGCCTGTTTTTGGTGTTCCTACGGAGTGTGTCAATGATCCAATGATCCTCAATGCGGGCCCCAATACGGCCCCAATTCGGACCCCAATTCGGACCTGTGAGATATTTATTTCTCTCGTTCGAAAATTGACCGGATTGGCTGGATGATACGATGGACACTCAGAATCGGGATGCCGATCTTAGACATGCGCAATGAATTTCAGAGAAATCGATAGCAATATCTGGAAATCCAGAGCTTAACGCTTGTTGTTCTTAGATTCAGGACGCACCGATCCTGTAAGGGAACCGGATTGGGTGGTTGGATACGCTGTTCCTTATGCTATGCCGCAGCGCAAATGTCCGGCGGCTTGAACGAGCCGCGGGGAAACTCGATGTTGCGAGCGCCCCGCTGCCACATGCCTGATGCGTACCAGTATTGGTCTAGAAAATTCCCAAGGGCTTCCCGATAGTCTTCTGCTGCCTCTTCGGTCGCTGCGTGACAAATGGGTTGCCGGGTCCGGACAAGGGGTGTCTTGGGGGTGTCCCGGGGATCGACCTTGGCCAATTTGCGAGGCCCCATGGCGGGCCGACCTTGCCGCTCCCGCTCCTCTCGATACTGGGCCTCGTGCTTACGCACTTCTCTTCGAAAGTACGCCTGGCGTTTGTGTTCAGACATCTGCTCCCATCCAGGAAGCGGACTGAGCTTCACACGCACCGCCTTAATGTACGCTTCCGGCTTCTTTCCGCTCTTCAATCCTCCGGCTTTGTGCCAGGCCGTCCAGTCGATATACCGGAATTGCTCAACCTCGCCAGTGGCGAGCTGCTGGTAGCTAGAATACCCTTTCCAATGGGCGACCCTGTCCACCAGCCCATCTTTTGCTGGATTCGTTATTGCATAAAACAGCTGCTGCTCCAGACTCGTATTATCTACGGCTTCGGTCGACCGATTACGAGATGAAAAGAGGGCGCCTTCCCGGCCATAGTATTTATTGATGCCTCTTGCGACCAACGAGTTGAACATCTGATGGAACCTGGCCACAGCCTGGATATGTTCAGGCGCATCAGAGATAGGCGCGATGAGGTCATGCTTATGGTTAATATTGAAGTCGAGACAAAACAACTTTACAGGATACTTCTCCAGCGCCCTGCCTGCGGATGCCCCGATAATCTGGCGCACTTGTTCGTCCGGCTTGAACAGGAAGCATCTATCAACAGTCCGTTGGACCTCACAATAGACAGCATCGGCTTTAATCCATCTGGGTCGATCTCCCATGGCAATTTCCTCCTTGTTGCCCTCCTATCGGACAAGGAGAAAAAATGTTTCCAACTTAACCGGCCAAAATGAAGAAAAATTTATCTCAGAGGCCCGGATTGGGGCCTCAATACGTGTGTCATATGGCGGGTAAACTGATCGCTCCGATAGCACCAGGTGTTATCATTACAAAAAAATAAAGTAAAGTATTCTTCTGACAACGACCAACCATTTTACTCTCGTAATTTAGAAGGATTGTTCGATGGCAGAAGAATGCGTCTCTCTTAATATTGACAACAAAGTACGGATCAGAGGAGTGCCACTTCTATATCAGTGAGGCCGCTATGTGACAGTGGCTGAGAAGGTGGGTATAGAAAGAAATTGACTCACTCAGCTATCGTAGGTGCTGAGAAGGTGGGTATAGAAAGAAATTGACTCACTCAGCTATCGTAGGTATGATTGACCATACTAGGTCTACTTGGTCTATTTAGACCATAAAGAGGTATAGGTATAGACAATGGTTATCGTTAATATATCAGAGGCAAAAACCAATTTGTCCAAATTGGTCAATTTGGTTCACCATGGCGAGCGCGTTGTCATTGCTAAAAATAATCTACCGCTGGTCGAACTGGTCAAACACCTTCCCGAAGGCAAGCGTACCCTAGGGCTTCTCGAAGGAAAAATAGACATCCCAGATGACCTGATTGGCGAGGATGCCGAAATTAATGAGATGTTCTACGGCCCTGATGAAGCGCAACGATGAAAATCTTGATCGATACGCACATTTTTCTCTGGGCCTTGGGGAATGTTTCCAGACTGAGTGCTGAACGCCGCGAGGCCCTCGAAATGCCGACAAATACCGTTTATGTCAGTGTCATTTCGATGGCCGAGTTGATGATCAAAGCGTCCGTGGGCAAATTGACCGTAAATTTTGATCCATTGGATGGGGCTAAAAAAAGCGGCTTCGAACTGATCGACTTTAGTTGTCCCCACGCTATCACCCTCGGCACCCTGCCACTGCATCACCGAGATCCATTTGACCGAATGCTCATCGCTCAGGCAATCACTGATCACCTGTACCTGATGACTGATGATGAGGCGTTTAAACAGTACGAATGCAAGATAGCATAACTTTGGGCTTGCTTATTCGCTGCACTTTGCTACATTTATAGCAAAGTGCTACAGTGGCACCCAGGAGGTACCATGGCCAGTCCAGTTAGACTTGATGCAGACCTAGTAATGGCTGCTGAGCAAGAAGGCAAACTACAGAAACGATCGGTTCCCAAACAGATCGAATACTGGGCCGAGCTAGGCCAGGCCGTGGAGCAGGTGATCGATATCACCGATGTATTGGCCATCGTACAGGGCCTGAAAAAGGTCACGGTCACACCGGTCTCTTCCCCACCAATCGACCCTCTCGAAGTATTTGACAAGCTGGAACGCGCGCGCAATAGCGGCGCCTTGAGCAAGCGGGTCACCGACGCGGCGGTCTACTTTGAGGCCAGTCGCACCAATCCCGGTCTGCTCGACCGGGTCGACACCGCCACTGGTGAACGCCTGACCGGTCAATTTATCGACGGTATATTCACCGTCATCCAATGAGCCCGAAAAAACAGCTGTGGCTGCTCGCAGGTGGCAATGGCTCGGGCAAATCCACGTTCTACGAGCTGTTTTTAAAACCAACGGGCATTCTCTTCATCAATGCCGATCTGATCGCTAAGAGAATCGATCCCCACCAAGGCCCTAACGTAGGATACCAGGCCGCTACCATCGCCGAACGGTTTCGCAACGAGCTATTGGAACAAGGCGTCTCGTTCTGCTTTGCAACCGTATTCAGCCATCCATCAAAAGTGGATTTTACTGCCCGGGCCAAGGCGCGAGGGTACCACGTCATCCTGGTCTACATCCACCTGTCGACCCCCCAGCTCAACGAAGCCCGGGTATGGCAACGGGTCAGCAAGGGAGGGCTCTCGGTGCCTCGGGAAAAAATTTACACCCGGCTGCCGCGCACTGTGAATCACATCGCCACTGTGTTGAATCTGGTGGACGAGGCCAAGTTGTTGGACAACTCGTCCACTGAAAATCCCTACTTGCCCGTCGCGCAAGTGGCCAGGGGCCGAAAATCAATTTTGATCGCTCCCCTCCCCTCCTGGGCCAAGGAGATCCTGGCACAGATGCCATAACCGCCGACATTGGTTCACAATAAAGGACGCACACAGATGGGATGGGCCGCGTTAAGCCATTGCAGGGATGTGGCCTTAGGGTATAGTAAGCGCACGATGATGAAAGATGTTCCAGTGGGGCCTCGGAATTTGAGGTGCATGTTGATGATCCAAGCAGCCCTGGTGCTGGCTTGTGGAAATGCGACGCGAAACATCAAGGAAGGGGATGTGGAAGATCTCTTATCGCCGACAAAAACACCGGAAAATGTTCCCCTGGCGTCTCAATCGCTGATGGTTGAAAAAATCGAAACCACACTGCACCCACAAAAGGACACCTACCGCATTGGCCCGAACGATGTCCTAAACATCAGTGTTTTGGGCCATGAAGAGGTCTCTTCGACCCGGGACTTTAACCGGGGCATCGTGGGCACTGTCGTAAAAAAGGACGGCAACATTTATTTGCCGATTGTGGGAAAAGTGCAAGCAGTGGGCTTTACGGTTGAGGCGTTCCACGATATTTTGCGCGACCATCTCAAGACTTACATTAATGATCCCCAATTCGTTGTGGATGTACTACAGTACGAATCACAGAAATTCTATATTTTGGGAGAAGTCAAATCCCCTGGCGCATTTCCAGTGGATGGGGACACATCCCTGCTGGAGGCCATCGGCCTTGCCGGAGGTGTGAATCCCGAAGGTAGCTTGGAGCGCGCGTACGTCGTGAGAGACCGCCGACTCTTGCCCATCAACCTCGCGGATTTACTCCTTCGCGGTGACACGAGCCGCAATATCTTCATGCGCCACCAGGACTTGGTCTATGTCCCTTCGGCCCAGGATCAGCGCGTCTACGTACTCGGGGAAGTACGGGATCCCAGGTCTGTCCAAATTCCAAATGCCCGGCTCAGTCTGGCCCAGGCACTGGCAGAAGCAGGCGGCATTCTGCACGTTGATGCGGACAAAGGCAGCATCAAGCTCATTCGAGGCAGTTGGCAGGAGCCGGTTGTATACACCTTAGATTACGAGATGGTCCTTGCAAACGGCGACCGGATCTTCCTCGAACCCGGGGACCGGATCTTTGTTCAGCCCACATCCCTCACCACGGCGAGTCGGTACATGCAGCAGATATTGCCCTTTTTGCAGGCTGCTGATGCGGCAACCGCCATCTACGATAGACTTGCGGATTGAACATGTCGGATTACCCTCACAACATCCCCACAACCGATTCAGATGGCGAAGACGGCATCTCGATTTTTGAATACTTGACAATCCTACTCGATGAGTGGCGAACCCTGGCAATACCATTTGTCCTTTCCGTGCTTTTCGCGGTGAGCTATCTCACCCTTGCCGTCCCCCACTATACGGCGTCAGGGGTGATTCAAGTGTCTACGTCGGAAACGACCGATGCTGCGGCCCTATTGGAGATAACGAGTGGACGGCCGTCTCCAGTAGACACAGAAGTGGAAATCTTAAGAAGCCGCCGCATCATTGGACAGGCAATTGAGCATCTGTCCCTCAATATCGCCCAGCCTCTGCCCAGGATAACCGCGAATTTGAATGTTTCACTCAAGGGTGCATCGCCGCTGGCCCCCGAGCTCATTGCCCTCAGGCGGGTCATCCGGCATCTAGCGATAGAAGATTGGGTCGAATCTGCCATTGCCGCTACCCTTGTGGTAGACCAAAACTGCACCTTGACCGTCACCCTGGGCAATGAAGCAGGCGCTGCAACCGTGACGCCAGGCAGTACCTTCAAACAGCAGGGGGTGACGTTTTCCCTTGCTGAGCACTGCGCTCTCTCTCCGGGCTCAATGGACGTCCTGTTGGTGCCAAGGGATATTGCAGTGGATGGAATCCTAAATGCCCTCGACGTTCAAAGTGTGGGGGGCGGCCGTCGGGATACAAACCTGGTACGCATCTCTTTTGAAAACGAAGACCGCACAGTAGCCCGTGATATGGTCAATGCCATCATGGCCGCGTATATGTCCTTTGCCCTTGATTGGCGAACCCTGCGGGCAGATCGATCTACCTCTTTTATTGAACAGCAGATCGCAACACTGGCAGCTGAGTTAAACAACGCCGAGGCGAGAATTCAAGCATTTGCCCAGGAAAACGGCGCGATAATGCTGCCCGAACAAGCCAAAGAGCTCATCAAAAACGGAGCTGAGCTCGAGTTCGAGATGCGCAAGGTTAAAATCCAAGAGGATCTCCTCCGCAGTATCGCAGGCAATATGGCCCGGTCAAATCGACGTGGGGAATCGCCGGCACTCACCGGCGACTTTTTGTTCGACGACCCGCTCCTCGGCAAAGCCATCAGTGCACTCAACGAGCTTGAGCTAAAACGCGAGACACTTCTGGCTGAGGTCACACCTGCCCATCCCCAGGTCGTACGCATCGGCGAAGAGATCCAGCGGGTGCGAGCGCAAGTACACGATCTTATCAAAGCCTCGCGCAATCGCATTGGCGAGCGCCATAAAGCACTTTTGACAGAGCTCGGCAGCATTCAAGACGCCTTGAAGGAATTCCCGGAAAAAGAACGGAATTTGACTGCCCTGCGACGCAATCTCGAGGTGACCCAGGGGATGCACCAGTTCTTGCTGACAAAACTCGAAGAGACGCGCATTCTCAAAGCATCGACCACAACCGACAAGCGGATCATCGATCCAGCAACGACCCCCCACCGCGCGAGTCGCCCCAACCGCAAAACCGTTGTCTTACTGGCCGCGTTTCTCGGTCTCTTGTTCGGCGTACTCGCTGTCTTTGTACGGCGTGCTATTGATCCAAAAATTCGCGACGAAGAAGAGGCCAAAGTACTTTCTGGACTTTCCACCTATGGTGTCGTGCCGGATCTCAGTCCACTCTGGTCAACCCGTGGGACCGACCAGACAGCCCAAGTCATCTGGGAAAAACCAAAGGGACCTGCAGCTGAGGCATTTCGAACCATTCGAACGAATGTGGAGTTCGCCCAAGTGGGCGAGGATCCCCTTCGCGTGTTGCAGGTAACATCTTCAGAGGCATCTGAAGGGAAATCTACGATCATTTCCAATCTAGCAATTGCCCTATCCAAGGCAGGTCATCGCGTGCTTGTTTTGGACCTTGATTTCAGAAGACCCAGGCTGCACAAGATCTGGGGGGTGCCGCAAATGCCCGGTCTGTCAGATCACTTGGTGGGCCAGGCAGATATCCGAATCCACCGCGATGAAACGCACGATCTGGATTTTATTCCCGCTGGCAACGAGCCCCCGGAATCCCAGAGACTGCTGGCCTCGCAAAAACTCGCTGGGCTCGTAGACAGCTGGCGGGAACAGTACGACTATGTTCTGCTCGACACACCGCCTTTTTTAGTGGCTGACTCGCTCGTCATATCACGCATGTCTGACGCCGTGCTTTTTGTCGTACGGCCAAGGTACTGCCGCCGCGCACATCTCAAACTGGCCCGAAATGCCCTCGATCAAATGGACATTGTAAAGGGTCTCATCATTAATGGCGTGGTCACGCGACGCGGTGGGTATTACCACTACTATCGCGGGTCTTACTACGGCTCAAAAACAAGCGACACCCAGGAGCGCTGAGGAAACGCAAGGTCTCCAAAAATCGTGGCAGCGCATTCAGAATTTGATAAAATTTGTTCTTTAGTATCTTAAGCGGAAGCGTTTCGGATGCTGCGGAAAGAAATTGAGATAAAAAGATAGCCGCTCCATTTTGGTTCCGGCGCTGCCGGCTTAGGAGGACATCATGAATAACTTCAGAGCCTGTTTAGGGATTATATTCCCCGTGCTATTCATCGTACTTTTGACCGGATGCAGCAGTGAAGACAGGCATCCGGATGGATCTTCAGATACTGATGGGGATACTGATAGCGATACTGATGGAGATTCGGACAGTGATGCTGATGCTGACTCGGATACAGATTCTGATGCTGATACTGACTCGGATACAGATGTGGATTCTGATACTGATAGCGATTCTGACACTGACACCGATACTGACTCTGACACCGATTCTGACTCTGACACCGAGACGGACAAACCCCTTATAGATAGGCTTGATGTAGCAAAGATTCCAGTTCCAGAGGGTGTTAAGGAAGGCGTGCGCAACTGGAGAATCTGGGGGACGTCATCGCTTCACGTGGCCCCGGTCTTTGTGGTGCCGTTGAATGACGGCCATACATTGGTGGGCTATACAACCGATAGCGGCAGTACGTTAACCCCACGGGTCAGTCATCTGGATGCTGAAGACGCACTGGTGGACACGTTGGAACTGGATGCGGGGTATGAGTGTCGGGGTCTTGCAGCTGAATCGAACGATACCTTTGCCGCGCTTCTATGGGATAACAGCAACGATCAAATTTTCGTCAAGCAATTCGACCTTTCCGGAACTGCGGGCTGGACAACCGAGCTCGTCAATTCAGACAACAATCCCACTGATTTTGGTATCGGAGAGAGCCGCTTGGAGTTTGGCAACAGCACGTACGGGGCTTACTACCACGTACACTCCGACTCGGGCCACGAAGGGGATACGTTAAAATGGGTGGACGCCTCCAGTGGAGCCGAGTCCACCGGGTGGTCCTGGGGATGCTCTCACAGTATGAGCAACCTGCTCCGATTCAATGCAGCCCTGAGTGAATTTCTACCGGTGTGCGTGACTGACTGCTATCCAGGAACGTCTGGCGATTTCACCACCTCCTCTCAAGGGGGTATCTATCTCAATCACAGGGATGGCAAAGTGATGGACGTGGACGCGGGATGCAACGGCGATGTAGCTGGCGAGATCGGCAGTGCCGCACTGGCTCCGAACGGCTGGAAGCTGGTATTCAATGCACACCAAAACCCCATGACGCCCGGCCAAAACTCCTATAATCCAAGCACCATGAACCAGGACATCGGTTTTTCAAGCGTTGATTCAGACCTGAATGCGAGCGATGTGGTCTGGTTGACAGATACGGCCGATATCAATGAGGCAGACGCCACCATAGCGCGTTGGGAACCAGCTGGCGACCACCGGGAACAGTACGTCCTGGGCTGGGTAGAGCCGGCATCTAGCCGGACGTATAAGCTCGCCCGGGTAGATGCCTCGGGGAACGTCATCGAAGGGCCGGTGGATATTACTTTGATAGCTCAATGGGGTCGCAGGGACGATCCCATGCGTCAACACGAAAACAGGGACATCGTCTGGGCGTGGTTTGAAGATCCTGGGAGCACCACCCTTCATTTTGCCCGTTTGAACTCGAATTAGCTCAGGGACCCACCACTGGATATCCCCGCTCGGACCAGACGTAGAATCCTTCATCGAGCACGCCCGATTTTTCGTAGCCATTGGCCCGCAGCACATCCAAGGCTTGGCCTGAAATGGCGTGGGGACAGCCGCAGTAGGTGATGATCCAAATATCTTTAGACAATTCGCCTAATCGCTTTTCTACGTCGTAAAACGGCATGGAGACCGCCCCTTCGATGTGGGAGATCAGGTAGTCGCTGTAGGGTCGCGCGTCGATGATGACAAACGATTGTTTATTTTGGTAGGCGATGTGCACCTCTTCGGCCGCAACGTACCGCTTGTCCTTAAGGTTAAACTGGGCCAGAGGGTTGCCTGGATTGAGCACCAGGGACTCCGCAGCGGTCGAGGGACCAGCGGCCTGTATGTTGGCTTTGAGATCGGAAAATGCCGGAGCAGGGGGCATCTCCTTGACAAATGCGACGACGTCGTCGATTTCACTGCTGCTGAGTTTATCCCCGAACCCTTTCATTTTTGTCTGCCGGCGACCCCGCTCGATAGTAAACCAAATCATACCGTCACTGGCGGTCTCTTTGAACACAGGATTGTTCAAGGTCATGGCCGATCCCCCCTGGCCTTTGCTGCCATGGCACGTTTCACAGTGGATGGCATACGGTTCTGCACCATCGATAGCCTGCCCGCTGACCTCAATCCCGCTCAAGTCGATGGGGGCTTCGGTCTGCCACGTTCGGAGGTGGGCTACCAAATCGGCAGCGTCTTGATCGGTCAAAGCACCCCCGAATGCACGCCCCCAAGCAGACATGGGCGTGCCTGGTCGACCGCGCAGGGTATTGGCCGCGATGTATTCGTCCGACACTGCGGTGAGAAAATCCTGACTGGCCAAAGCGGTCGCTTCATCAGCGATATACCCCTCTCCATTTTTGCCGTGACACAGGGCACAGTATTTCTCATATAGCTGGGCTCCTCTTGGATTGGGCGGGAAAGGCTCGGTCAGCAAGGTCGGGGACGGGACTGAACCACCGCAATACGGTGTACCCCATACAATGACCCCCCCCAAGACAAGTAATACGAACGCTCGTTTCATGATGCACCCTCCGTTGTGGTGATGACGATTGTTGAGCATACCTGCGCTTGGCTGCTGAGTCACGCTGTTCTGATCTGATTTCGTTTGTATCGGTCTCCCCCTTGATCATGAAAAATAGGGAACAGCAAATTAAAAAATAGGGAACAGCAGGCTAAAAAATAGGGATTGCCTACCGATGTGCGGGATGTGCAGCTCCTATAACCTCCCAACAAGAGATGCCCTTGGCATGTTCAGTCCTGTTTACCAGCTCCGCGTGTTTTTTGGGGAGGAGCGACACTGCTCGATGACGAGCGATTTATCGAGAGGAGGTATGTAAAATGAACCGTAATTTCTACTTAACCCCGCTACTTTGTGTGTTTCTTGTATGGGTTTTGCTCTGCGCAGGATGTGACGAACAGAGCTTGTACGACCCAGAAGGAGACATCGACACTGACCGCGCATTAGATGATGACTCTGATACAGCAGAGGATTTAAAAAATATCACACCATCCTGCGTTCGCTACGTAGATCCAGAGATTGCCGAACCCGGCGATGCGCGCTCTTGGGAAGGGGCAGCCCAAACAGTAGAGGCGGCGTTGGAACGCCTGCCTTTGGAAACCGACCCACGCGAATGCGAGATCTGGGTTAAGGGCGAGAATGTAAGTGTTCCCAACGGAACTGCCGCGAAAATCGTCGAGGGGTTCTCCGGGAGTGAGGTATCTCGTTCACCATTGAAACGTGTTGCTTTAAAAGAAGACAGTCACCCGAGGCGATTCACTATTAGAGCATCGAGAAAGCACCCAGATGATACAAGCAAAAAGGCGAACGTTCCGGAACAGTTCGAAGCCCACGCCCTTCCTAGCTTACAACGAGCCACGAGTGGCGATTTTACCAGCCTAAAGGTAGGACAGAGCCACGGTGCGACCTACTTCAACTATAACAATACCGGATACAATTATCTAACAATGGGCTCTAATGACAAAACTTATTTCAGGACCTATAACGGCTCAGGCGGCTACGCCTATAAAATGACACTTCTGGCCAATGGAAACCTTGGCATTGGTACGACAAGCCCTGCAAGCAAGCTAGATGTGCGCGGATCGCTTAGAGCCAATTATAACAACAACACGACTTCCTACTTGGGAAGGACAGCATTGGGATACATCAGTGGATTTTCAGATTACGCAGGCCTTGCACATCTCGATAATAACAACACAACCGAATACGCTCTAATACAATACCATGACGGATCAACATTTCTAAATTCAGCTTATAACAAACACCTCCGCCTTAGAATCAATAATCAGACCAAATTGATGGTCTATAGGAATGGAAATATTGGCATTGGCACAGGGGATGCTGCACCAGGCGCGAAACTAGAGGTTGCCGGCGGTGGCATCTGGGTCAATAGGGGCGCCACTGGTACTTCAATTGTTGGAAGAACAGTGTTCGATTCTGATATGGACTGGTGGTCAATTGGTCACGAGGACCTCGACATCGATACACAGTACGCACTAAGGCAAAGCAACCTCGGTTCTACATCACTGAACGGGACTTCACTGCACCTCAGAGCTGGTGGTATCAATCAAGTTGCGGTCTATCAAAATATGATCACTGTTTTAGCTGATAACGCCAACTTCATGGGCGATATTTCAACGAAAAAGCTGACCGCAGAAGAAATCGTGGTCGAAGGTGGCACAGCCGACTATGTTTTTGACGATGACTATCACCTTATGTCCCTTGAAAATGTAGAGGCGTACATCAAAGAAAACCACCATCTCCCCAATATTCCAAATCAAGAGGAAGTCTCTGCATCTGGTAAAAATATCGGAGAAACCCAGACCAGGTTGCTTGAGAAAATAGAAGAGCTAACACTGCATCTTATCGCTCAAAATAAGAGAATCAAAGCGCTGGAATCCAAAAACAGCAGCTGCGGCCAGTAGGGTGATATCCAAAAGAACAAAGAGGATCAAAATGCTGAAAAAAAGAAACCGCATTTTATTGGTATCATCTATTGTCTGTCTGGCAATGATGCCGGGCCGCGGTAACGCACAAATGCCCCTCCAAGCTACCACAGAAGCAGTGAATCCGGACAACAGCCACAGGCCGTCATTTGATAAAGTATACGGCATCGAGGCAGAGATCGATCCGGAAAAAGCAAAACATTACGAACAGCAATTTGAAGCACGCATCCTCGGGGACTCCTGGCTCAGCGGGGCTAGGTCAGACAAGGCGTATGATAAGATTGTGCGAAGTCAAATACTGAAGGATATGGGAAAAAAAACCATGGTGGCACCAGAGCACCTTGAAATACCCATCATTTTTCACGTGATGAACGATCATTCAAACAATACCGCAGATTCAATCAACGTGGGTATGGATAATATCAACGCGTACTACGCACCGACCTGGTTCAGATTTAAGAAAAATTGGGTCTCTTGGCACGAATCAGGTGATACGATTATCGAAGGCACGTCAGAACAGCTCAGCTTAAAAGAAAAGTATACCGTGCATCCCGAGAACGTTTTGAACGTATTCATCGTACAGGAATTAGAAAAGGACAATGGGAACGGGCTCAGGGGCACGGGGTCCTTCCCCTGGATGTATCAGGATGAACTTGACGATCTGCCAGGGCAAGGACAGTATAGCCACCATCAAGGTGTGATAATGGAACGCATCATAAACTTTTATAATGTGGTAACCACTTCGACCTTTCCCCACGAGGTCGGCCACTATTTGGGCCTATATCACACATTTCAGAACGGCGTTGAAAACAATGGAGATCAAGAGGAAGAGGACGCCCCAGGTGATTATGTCGACGATACACCATGTCAGTGGAAAGACGCTGTGGGCTGCTCAGCCGCAAACACCTGTATTGACTACGGACCTAATGATCCTGGTGACCCTATTGGCAACTTAATGACCTATATCAATCATTCGTGGGATGCTGATGACGACTGTCGGGATTGGTTCTCTGACGGTCAAAAATGGCGAATGATAAACGCCGTTCTATATTACCGTTACGAGTTACTGCCGGACGTAACAGATCTTTCAGAATCCAGCTATCTGCAAGGCTCAGGCAGTGCCCTCTCCAATGGCTGGGCCGCTGCTCACGAGGAGATTACAAACACGGGAACTGCGATTATCAGTCCAAATCAAAACGTAACCGCCGAGGTCATCTCTCATTCCGGGGGAAGGATTGTGCTAAAGCCGGGCTTTCACGCCATGAGCGGTAGTACATTTGTTGCCAAGGTAACCAACGGGGTCCCAGGCGCGTGTTCTGATGGCGACACCAAACACGTGGACTGCGACATTGGCCAAGGAAGGGATTGGGTCTGCCACGACGGTCATTGGGTTCTGTTACTAGATGACTGCCTGCCCATGTGCGTTACAGGCCAATGCCAGGTGGATGGCGTCCCATGCTGCGAGGGACACTGCATACCGCAAACCGCTGCGTATGGCTTATGTACGTCCCTTTAGAGCGTTTAAGAAGTCATTCACCGAGGAGCTGTCGCTGCAGCTGATAGGTTGTCATTTTTTCAATATTGGCCTTGGTGGCAGGGCCGAATTTCTCGGCAATGAATTTCAAGTAACGCGGCGATGTAAAATAGGTCGTAAAGGCCTGATCGCGAAACCGAAGCACCTCGCTGGCTTCTAGATACCGGGTCGGCAGGGGTCTTGTGTCGTATGCCAACTGGGAGTAGCCGGTCCAGGCTTCAGGTAGGGGCCAGTTGTTTTCCACGGCAATGTCGTACAGCTTGGACCCGGGATAGGCCATGGCGCAATAGATATTGGCGAACTCGCAATTGAGCTCAAGGGCGAGATCCAGGGTTTGTTGCATGCTCTCAGCATCGTCCTCTGGCAACCCCACGAGGTAGTTGGCAATGATGTTGATGCCGGCGCTGCGCATTTCAGCGATCGGCTCAAATACGTTTTCAGCCTTGTACCCTTTTCGCACATCCTTTAGCACGCGCTCAGAGCCCGACTCGATACCCAGGCAGAGCCAGTTGATGCCAGCCCGTTTTAACTTGTCCAAAAGTGGGGGTGAAATGGATTTGACCCGCGCGTAGGCCCAAATGTTGAGGTCGTATCCCCGCTCGATGATCCCATCGCAAATGGCCTCAACATGGCGTTTGTTGAGCACGAACATCTCGTCGGCAATTTTGATATTGCGGACATTGTATTTATGCTGCAGGTGTTCAAGCTGATCGAGGACAAGGTTGGGATCCCACAGACGATAGCTATTGGTTTTGTAACACAGGGCCTGCTCTCCAGACCTAAACGGGGCTTGAATGCAGCAGAAGCTGCACTTAAACGGACACCCCAGGGTCGTATAAAGCGAGGCATAGGGCGTCCGATCGAGACCGCCAAAGCACTGCCAATTATGGGCGCGATACCTATCCATGGGCAACAGATCCCAAGCCAACCCCGGCATTTCAGCGTTCACATCTTCGATTAAGGGTGCTGGCAAAGAAGCAATGGCCTGACCCAATTCTCCCTTGAACACAATGCCGCGTATCTTGTTGAGGTCGATCTGTCCGCTGCTTTTGGCCGCGTTGAGCAGGTCTACGATGGTGATCGGACCTTCTCCAGTACACACGTAGTCGACTGTTTCCTCGCGCAGGGTTTGTTCTGGCAGAGCTGCGGGATGGCCGCCGAGAATGAGCGTCGGTATCTCGGGTGCTTGCGCATTCAGTTCCCGAAGTATCTCTCCAGCCGCTGGCATGTTCTGGGTCGAGGCAGAGGGATTGTGGCCGTAAACCACCACAACCGCGAGCCGCGGCTTCATCTCCACTGCTGTTGTGGCAGCTTGCTCTGGGCTGAGCCACAGGGCATTGGCGTCAATGATCTCAACGGAAAAATTCAACCGGCGCACATACGTGGCAATGAGCCCGGCCCAAACCGGTGGCTCTCCGGCGGTCAAGGGTTTTGCCAAGGATTGATAGGCTTCGGTCCGTCCCCCTGGGACGATCAGAACTGCATCTAGACCCGCATTGCCCCCCATAATGCGCCCTACAAGAGTCCCTGGGCAGCAGCGACCACGGCCTCAGTATCGATACCCATCAGTTTCTGCAAGTGAGCCCTGCCGCCGTAGGCGTAGCAATACCCCTCGCTGAAATCGCATCCCATCCGTTTAATGCGAGCTTGCCGGCCCGCATCCGCGAGCACCTCGCATACTGCAGATCCAAATCCACCGGGCAATGCATGCTCCTCAAGGGTAATAACGCAGGCAACCCCGCTTAGTGCTTCGAGTAAGCCTGCTGGTTCGATCGGCAGGCGGTACACATCGATCACACCGGCCTGAATGCCTTTATTTCGCAGCACGTCGCTCGCTTCGAGGGCTGTATGAACCATATTCCCCGTCGCCACAATGGCAATGGTTTCAGATGGAACGAGGACCTTTAGTCCAGCAGTGAAATCATCGTCGGGTTTGTAGATGTCCGGCAGAGGTTTGCGGTCCAGGCGCACGTAATCCGGGCCCGTCATGTGCCGTGTGATTGATGCCAACGCTGAAGCCATGGGGGCGTCTGTCACGCTGTGAACGGTCATATGCGGCAACGCGCGCAGGGTATTAAAGTCTTCTACCATGTGGTGGGTCGGTCCGGAATCATCATAGCTGAACCCAGCCCCCACGCCCACCAGGGTCACCGGCACATTCATCGAGGCCATGCTGACGCGAATATGCTCGTAACATCTCAGGGTGATAAACGGCGCAATGGCGTAGGCATAGACCTTTTTTCCCTCCAGGGCCATACCCACGGCCACCCCGACCGCCTGCTGTTCGGCAATCCCCACGTCAATGTACTGGTTGGTCAGGTCCTTGCGAAATTTGTCCAGTGCCGGCGCACCCATGTCGGCCGAGACCACGTAGATGTCCTTGTCGTCCAACGCGAGCTCATAGATGCCATCCCAAAACGCATCTCTTTGTGTTTTGTTCGTCATTGTTATATCCCCCTACGCAAGTAGCGCCTTGGCCTGTTTCGCATCTTCGCCTGACGGGGCAGCACCGTGCCAGATGGGCTCACACTCCATAAAGGAAACCCCCATGCCTTTCACTGTATCGGCGATAATCATCAATGGCTGTGTGTGCTGACGCGACCGGATGCCCTTAAAAGCATCCATGATCTCATCGAAATCGTGGCCGTTGATGCGCAATGTACGCCATCCAAAAGACTGCCATTTGTCCTCCATCGGTTCCAGGGCCACGATGTTTTCTGTAAAATTGGTCACACATTGGTAGTTGCGGTCCACAATCGCCACCAGGTTGTTGAGCTTGTTGTGGGCGGCGAACATAGCAGCCTCCCACATTGATCCCTCGTAGCACTCCCCATCACCCAGTAGGGTGAATACCATCTGCAGGGATCGGTCTTTTTGCGCGGCAAGTGCCATGCCCGTAGCAATATTAAACCCTTGACCCAGGGATCCCGAGGTGATTTCAACGCCTGGCACATCGTGTTGCAAGTGAACGCCGAACTTGCCGTCTTTTTGCGCAAACAGGTCCAAATCCGCCTTGGGAAAGAACCCGAGATCCGCCAATAGCGGATACAGGATGACGCTCGCCTGCCCCTTGCTCAAGATAAACCGATCCCTTTCAGGCCAATTGGGCCTGGCTGGATCAAAGCGCATCACACCGCCGTGGTAGAGCGCAACCATCAGCTCGGCGCATGAAAAAGACGAGGTCACATGGCCCGTGCCTGCCTTTACACACATGTCCAGAATCAGATTTCGGATTTCCTTTGCCTTGGCCTCGAGTGCCTCTGTGGAAACAAGCATAAAGCCCCTCCTTGAATCACCTCTTTGCTGCGGGATAGACCTGCAGTTAGTTTGACTCAAAAACAGGATCTAGCAAAAACGATGCCCATGCCGGGTGCCCCCGATAACCAAGCTCTGGATCGCCCCACAGGCTTGGAAAATCGTCCGATCAACGGATAAATGCAAAGGTTAAAAGGGTAAATCGTCAGAAAATTGACGCTCCAGATAGGCGTGTGGTTGCGCAAAACGACAAGTGTACAAATACTAACCCACAAAATTAGTATCCAACAAGGAGCACCACCATGGCAGACTCAAACAAAAAAGGGCAACTCGTTTGGTACGACTTTATCACCCGCGACATCGAAAAGGCCAAGGCGTTCTACGCGGCGCTTTTCGACTGGCAGTATGAGGCCTTTGATATGGGGCCTGAAGGCATCTACGACATGATCAAAGTCGGCGATAAAACCATTGGGGGGTTCATGACACCCAACGGCCCCAACGCAGATACCTTGCCCGCACATTGGACAGCATATGTGTACGTGCGCGATGTGGCAGAGACGGTAAATAAAGCAAAACGCCTGGGTGGTACGGTGCCGGTTGGACCGGTCGATATTCCCAATATGGGCGCGTTTGGTGTTTCCGTGGACAAGGAACAGGCCGGCATATCTTTTTATTCCGCCAACAACGAACCCGAAGAAACACCAGAAGAAGACCAAATGGCCAGCATCGGGGAGTTCTGTTGGACCGAGTGCATGGTGGACGATACCGAGCGTGCAAAAGCTTACTATGGAGAGCTGTTTGGCTGGGCATATGAGCCCAAGAACATGGGGGAAGGATGTGACACCTACTGGATAGCGAAAGCAGCTGACTCGCACGTCGCTGGTATCATGAAGAAATCTACCGAACACAAGGGTCCGTCCTGCTGGCTGAGTTACGTATTCGTCAAAGACCTGGAAAACACATTAAAACAGGCCGAAACCCTGGGTGGCCAAATCATCGCGCCGCCAATGCCGATCCCTGAAGTAGGACGCATCGCCGTCATCTTGGACAATCAAGGCGGTATGATTGGCCTGTTTGCTGATCCGATAATGCCCGAATAGCCCTACCCGGAGCTGTCCGCCCCGCGAAATACCTGTTTTCAACCAAATCTTGTAACCGTGGGGTTTATCCCCACGGTGAAAAACGAAGTAATTCCAAGCTATTCTAAAAGCGGGGATAAACCCCGCAGCTACATTTTGGTCCCAGAAATCGCCGATTCTGGTCGAGAACTTATTAGTAAAACATCCATTTTTTTTGTCTTCTCGAAGTGAGGATTGTGATAAAATGAACTCATATTGCATGCATAATGAATACTTAGCATAATTATTAGTGGGATGGTTCTTGCAAAGATGCACTCATAGGCCAAGCAGTTGCCTGGCCAGCCATTGAGGTGAGTATGGAAATCCCGGTCGGTATTGAGAATATCATCTATTTGGATAACGCGGCCACCGTATACCCCAAGCCTTTGGAAATAATGGATAATATGATTGACATGTACAAGAAGTACGGTGTCAATCCAGGCCGTTCTGGATTTGATCTTTGCCTCATCGGCGGGGACCTGATTCAGAGCACACGCGACGTGCTTACAAGGTTTTTCGGGGGATCTGATCCCGATCGCTTGGGCTTTGCCTACAATGCTTCAGATGCGCTCAACATCCTGATCTACGGCATGGTCGGACCTGGAGACCACGTGGTTTCCACTGTTTTAGAACACAACTCGGTTATCCGTCCGCTCAACCACCTAAAACGAGATGGCATCATCTCCTTAGACTATGTGCCTTGCAGCGCAGATGGGTACGTAGATCCAGATGAACTGGCCAGCTACTTTCGCAAGGAAACCAAACTCGTCGTGGTCAACCATGCCTCCAACGTCACCGGTGCCATTCAACCGGTGGCAGAGATAGGAAAGCGCTGCAAGGACCGGGGGATATATTTTGTTATTGATGCCGCCCAAACCGCTGGCATTGTTCCAATCGATGTTCAGCATATGGGGGTGGATGCTCTGGCGTTTACCGGACACAAGTCCCTACTCGGCCCCACCGGTATCGGCGGTTTCTACGTAAGTGAGCAGGTAACCATCCGCCAAACCCGTGCTGGCGGTACGGGTGTAAAATCAGCCTATCCCTATCATTTAGAGGACTATCCCTTTCGCCTGGAAGTGGGCACCAACAACGTGCTCGGCATCATCGGCCTCTACCTGGCTTGCGGATATATCGCAGAAAAGGGGATGTCCAATATTTACAATCACGAAATGGCATTGTTCGCGCCACTCCAAGCAGCCCTCTCCAATATTGATGGCGTGACCCTTCACGGCACGACCCAGCTCGAGCATCGACTGCCCGTGCTAAACTTTACAGTCCACGGCCAAGACCCGGCAGACACCGGCACCCTACTCGATGTGGACTACAACATTGCCACGCGCACTGGCCTGCATTGTGCACCGCTGATACACGACCATATGGGCACATCTCCAAGGGGAACCGTGCGCATGAGCGTAGGTCCGATAAACAAACAGTCGGACATTGATGCGGCGATAGAAGCTGTGCGGGAAATTGCCGCGATTGCTCGGAAATAAGCCGACCCTCATGTAGCAATGCACCTTGCTCCCAATGGGCACTGACGCTGGAAATTCACTATAAGGCGCGATATGGTCTCCTATCATGCAACGCGGCACCTGCAAAACTTCAATCTCAGCCAAGAAAAATAAGTGACTGTGAAAATAGGCTCATCAGCAACGCCTGGTAGCCATATCGCCCGTGGTGCTGGCGTAAACCTACTGGGTAACATTCTCGATGCAGCTGGCTTTCCATTGCTGTACCTGCTGGTAAGTCGCCTTCAGGGCCCAGAAATGCTGGGCATCTATGTTCTCGTTACCTATTACATCGCGGTCTTTTTTAGATTGTCTGTGCTGGGTTTCGACAAAGGGGTCCTCAGGCATGTGCCCATGGTTCGAACGATCCCAGCGCCAGAAAACAACGCGCGAGAAGCATCTGCCTTGGGAACTGCACTTCGATGGACCTCTGGCCTCAGCGCCTTGTTTACCGCTGTTGTTTTCTTATTTCCTCAGTGCTTTCTATTCTTGAGAACCACCGGGGATAAGGATATCCTCGATGTTCTTTGGTGGCTCTCGATGCTCGTGATGGCCCTGCCGGCCCAAGTCCTTGTACGAGTGATGCTATTCGCGATTCGGGGACTCTCGATCATGTGGGTCTACGTGTTGGTCCAAAATGTAATCGGCCCGGTGTCTCTCCTACTGCTGTCGGCTTTGCCGCTGCTGTTGGGGCTCGGCGAACGCGCCTTAATGTTCGGTTTCATCGTCTCTGCTTACATCACACTGGTCGCTGCGGTATGCTTCTTTCGTCGCTTTTTCCCAAATCAATCAATCCGCAGGATTGTCACATCGCAACGGGATTGGAGCCTGATCAAATTCTCCTGGCCCCAGGGGCTGACAGAGACACTGAACTTTCTTCTCAGCCGCGTCGACGTGATCATGATCGCGGCCTTCTTTCCAGATCGGCCCGAGTTTGTGGCTTTTTACGGCATGGCCGCACTTATCGCTGGGACAGTAAAAAAGGTGCGCATTGCGTTTGACAACAGTTTTTCACCAACCCTGGCCGAGTATCACGCACAGGGGAATCGCTCGGCCATGCAACGTCAATATCGCAATGTGGGCCGCTGGATCTTTTCCTTGTTTGTACTGTTCGGTGGGGCCATAGCATTTGCATCCCAATTCATTTTGGGGATTTACGGTTCTGAGTTCACCGAATACGGGTTGGCCATTCCCATCTTGATAGCAGGACGCCTCATAAATGCAGCTGGTGGTACAGCCCAGGCAGCACTATTAATGACGGGTCGATCCAAGCTCGAACTCGCAAATAATATTCTTATTAACCTCACCAACATCGGTTTGAACCTGATACTCATTCCAATGTATCACGTGTTTGGCGCTGCCCTGGCAACGTCCATCTCTTTGACTATTTTTAATACTGCGCGCGTCGTTGAAGTCGCAATACTTTTAAAAATTTGGGTATCGTTGTCAGAAACTGCGCGCATTGTACTCGCTGGCTGCATCGCTGCCATTCCAGGGCTAGGGGTGCTATCGCTAATGGGCATCACACCTATGGCGAGTTTGGTTAGCAGTCTCGCCTTTGTCATTTCCTACCTGCCGATACTTTATCTCGTTGGAAACCGCTCGGATATGCGCTCCGGCTGGGCAGCTGTCCGCACTAGATTTGATAGAAAAGGCAGATGATCAACCACACCAAAACCTTCCTCAAAAATCATCGTGGAAAATGCCTCGCTGGAACATGCTATCATTTGACAAAGTGTGCTTGAGATGGTTTTTTGACCCGCTGCGGGTTTTTCGATGGGCGACAGCGCTTTGCACCCTGGGATCTGGAAAGGTATAAATATAAAAGGGTATTAATAAGTATGACGCAAGAAATGTTAAAGCAAACAAAAAAAAGGCGTAGCAAGGAGGCCTCGATGCAGCGGCTGTTGACCGCTGCGCGACAGGTGTTTGTCGAAAAAGGGTTCGACGGTGCACGGGTAGATAAAATAGCCACGCGCGCAGGTGTTAACAAGCGAATGATATACGACTGGTTTGGCAGCAAGGAACAGCTTTACCTGCAAGTACTCCGGGACAGCTTTTCAGAGCTTTTTCGGCAGGACCCTCCTGATCCCACCGGCGATATCATTACCGATGTCAAAAATCACGTGCGATGGTATTTTTGGTTTCTCTCAAATAACCCGAGTTTTGTAAGATTGCTCGGTTGGGAAACCCTCAACGACGGCAGGCATGAGGGCAAAGTCGTGCTCGAGGTGGTGGGTGCTGAGCTCACGCGCTTGCAGGAGACGATTCTCGATGGAAAGCAGAAGGGTATCTTCCGTAAAGACGTCCACTCATCTAAAGTCGTGCTGATTTTCGCTGAGCTGTGCTTGGTCTACTTCTCGAAGATTAAATTATTCGAAGCGTTATGGCACCAAGACCTCAGCAGCAAGGAAATACAAGAGCAAATGTTGGACCACATCCTCAAAATCGTCATTGACGGACTCCGCATCCCCACCTCACAGGAGTTGCCGGATTTAAGCAGCAACGCCAAATAGAGCCTGATCCATACGCTTCAGACCTCACAGGTTCGGAAAAACGAATAAGTCAACGCGCTTGAGCGGTTTTGCTTGACGCATCTTCGTTATTTATCTATCAGAGGTATGATTATGCATGTAAAGCCGCCTGAACGATTCAGGAATTGGACATTTTTGACAAAGGGAGGCCCCCATGAAAATTCTCATCTCCGATGCATTTGATCCTTCGCTGCCAGAGCGACTCGCTCGTTTTGGTGAAGTATTCGATGATACATCCCGGCTCTCAGAGGCAAATGTGGTGCTGGTTCGATCTAAGACCAAGTGCACCAAAGAATATATCGACAGTGCGCCAAATCTGAAACTGATCATTCGCGGTGGTGTAGGGATCGACAACATCGACTCGGCCTATGCTGAAACCAAAGGCATTGCAGTTCGCAATACACCCGCGGCCTCGTCAGTGGCAGTGGCTGAACTCGCCATCACCCTCATGCTTTCGGTCATCAACAAAGTGCCCTTTGGCCATGAGGGCATGGTGACTGGCGATTGGCGCAAAAAGAAAATTAAACGCATGGAGCTATTCAAAAAAACCCTGGGTCTCATCGGCATTGGCCGCATTGCAACCGAAGTTGCCAAGCGGGCTAAGGGATTTGAAATGAACGTGATTGCGTACGACAAGTATGTCAGCACCTCAGATGTGGCGGAATTAAAGGGCCTTGATGAAGTCCTTGCCAAGTCGGACTTCCTATCCCTGCACACGCCGCTAACCGATGAAACCCGAGGAATGATCAACAAGGAAATGATCGCAAAAATGAAAGACGGCGCGATCATCGTCAATACGGGTCGCGGTAAGTGCGTAAACGAGGAAGATGTGGCAGAAGCCCTTAAGAGTGGCAAATTGGGTGGTTATGGAAATGATGTCTGGTACTCGGATCCACCTGAGAACAGCCCGCTCGTAAACGCCCCCAATGCCGTGCTCTTGCCCCATATCGGCGCATCGAGCAAAGAGAACCTCCTGCGCATCGGGGACATTGTGGTGGAGATCATCGAGACGTTCCAAAATTAATGAGGTGAACCCAATGGCAAACAGAATTTACAATTTTTCAGCAGGGCCGTGCACATTGCCCCTTGAGGCCCTCGAAAAGGCGCAGGCAGAATTCGTCGATTATCAAGGCGCGGGCATGTCCATCATCGAAATGAGCCATCGGGGCAAGCATTACGATGCAGTGCATCACGAAGCCATTGCGAGCGTCCGATCCCTGCTCACGGTGCCTGACAACTTTGACATTTTGCTGCTACAGGGCGGCGCCACACTCCAATTCGCCATGCTGCCCATGAACTTGATCGCTCAGGGCATGACGGCCGAATACGTTCTTACGGGCTCGTGGTCTAAAAAGGCCATTGCAGACGCAAAAAAAGTGGGCGATATTCGGGTGATCTGGTCAGGTGAAAAAGACAACTTCACCCGCATGCCCAAGCAAGATGAGTTTCAAGTTGGCAGTGATGCCGCCTATGTGCACATTTGCTCAAATGAAACCATTGGTGGTATCGAGTTCCAGACGCTTCCAGATACAGGGAATGTACCCCTAGTGGCAGATATGTCCTCCCATATCATGTCCCGGCCGGTTGATTTTTCCAAAGTCGGCATGATCTACGCAGGTGCGCAAAAGAACCTGGGACCGGCTGGCGCAGCGCTCATTATCATTCGCAAAGATCTACTCGATCGCTGCCGCGAAGACCTGCCTTCGTACATGTCCTACAAAACCCACGCGCCCAAGGATTCGATGTACAACACACCCCCGGTATTCGCGGTTTATATGCTCAAGCTGACCCTGGATTGGGTAGCCTCGATTGGCGGCCTGGCAGAGGTGGAACGCCGGGCGATCCAGCGTTCTGACCTCTTGTACAACACGATTGCCGAATCCAACGGCTGGTATCGTAGCCCTGTGGAAAAGGAGACCCGATCGCGCATGAATGTCTGTTTTAGATTGCCCTCAGAAGATCTGGAAAAGCAATTTATTGGCGAGGCCCTAGCAGCGGGTATGTCGAATCTCAAGGGCCATCGTTCTGTCGGTGGATGCCGCGCATCCATGTACAATGCCATGCCGATCGAAGGGGCAGAAAAACTGGCCCAATTCATGCTGGATTTCAAAAACAAGCACGCGTAAACCAGCGCCAGCGTCGGCGTGGTGACCATTGCCGATCATTTCCCAACAAGTTATAAACAAATCAGTCAGGCGCGCAATTCAGCGCATGGAGTGACGTATGACTGAAAAAAAATGCTTATGTATGGCTCTGCTTTGTATTGCTATCTGCATGCTCTGTGGATGTGATGAAGATGAACCCAAAAAGTACGATGATCTGGGGGTCTGTGAGCCCCGCCTCACAGATATCCAAGCCACTATCGATAGCCTTGCTGGCCTCCCCTTTGATGCACTGCTCGAAAGTGCAGAACAGGCCATCATCCAACGCTCGCCAGAGCTCGTGACAGAACTGGCTCTTTCCGAAACACTTGGAATGAGGGATGACGCGCTGGACGATATTTCAGAGGCCTACCAAAGACAGACAATCGAGCTGGTGAAAGGCATACAGGCGATCTTTAAGTCTATTAATCCGGAGATGCTTACATCTGATCAGCGCATTTCACTCGAGACATTCGAATGGTTTCTCGACGACTGGATCCGGGAAGAGCCCTTTATACGCCACTTCTACCCTCTGACCCAAATGTCGGGTGCTCATCTCAACCTATTCGGGCTATTTTACACCATCCATCCAGTACAAACCCGACAGCATATCGAAGACTTTATCGCGCGCTTGACCAAGGTGGACGACAAGCTGGCGTGCTTGCGCGAAAACCTTCGCCTGCGGGCCGAACAGGGCACCCTGCCACCTTTTTTTATGCTCGAAGGCGCAATGGAAGATCTGGCAGGCATAAAGCCCGGCGTGGCCAGACATCTCTCAATGTACGGCGCGCTCAAAGCCAAGTTGTCGACGACCACGTGCATTTGCGAAGCGGATAAACAACACTACTTAAAACAGGCCGAATCCGCGATAGAGGCCAATGTCATTCCCGCGTACATGTCGCTCATAGACCTGCTCGCAGAGCTTGCAGAAATTGCACCCGATGGAGGCGGCGTAGGTCGCATGCCCAATGGCGCGGCATTCTACGCCCATCTGCTACGACATCACACGACGACCGAAATGACCGCAGATGAAATACACGCGCTGGGAAAAAGCGATATGGATCGCATTCGCGCGGACATGGATACACTGTTTGCCGAGCTCCAATACCCGGTGAACGAAACCCTGTTTGACCACTACAATAGAGCAATGGCCGATGGTGGGATCATCGACGCGGATCAAGTCATCCCTACATACGAAGCGCTCGTGGATGAAGCACTGCTGAGGGTGGATCAAGCGTTTAATGAAATACCCGTTTCAGAACTCGTTGTCGTCGGTGGTTCGTCTGGCGGATGGTACGTGCCTGGCGCCCCGGATGGATCGCGCCCTGGTGAGTTTCACGTCAAGTCAGACACGCCCATACCCTGGTATGGCATGATGACCCTCACCCACCACGAGGCAATACCCGGGCATCATTTCCAGATATCCATTGCACAGGAAGCAGCCCTGCCCTCTTTCAGGGTCAATGGATTCACAGCCTATGTCGAAGGATGGGCCCTGTACGCCGAACGCCTCGCAAAGGAACTCGGCTGGTTCGACAGCGATATCTATGCGGATCTGGGACGCCTTCACGATGAAATGCTTCGCGCAGTCCGGCTGGTCGTGGATACGGGCATTCACGCCAAGGGATGGCCCCTGATGGAGGCTGTCCAATACATGAAGGATTTTGGCGGCTTTGACCACGCGTTCGCCGTCAATCAAATCGGCCGCTACGCAGCCTTACCAGGCCAAGCGGTTGCCTATAAAATCGGTATGCTCAGGATCCTGGCACTGCGCGAAAAAGCAAAAGAGGCCTTGGGTGACAACTTTGACCTCAAGGCCTTCCACAGCGCCGTACTCCTCGGTGGCAGTGTGCCCCTCGATATACTTGAGACCGTCGTACAAAACTACATCGACAACGTGGCCATGCAAAAAGATGGATCCAAAGCCGCAACCATAGGCCTTGGGCTTCCCAGGCGCATCTTGCCACTAGACAGAAGCAAGCCCATTATCTGGACACCGGACCATTGAGCGATGTCAATAGCCTTTGAATGAATGCGGCAATGGCAATGATGTTTATCCGGTTTTGGCTTCGTCTGTGGCGCGTGGGATGCGCACAATAAAGGTCGTCCCACCGCCTTTGGTGGGATGGCATTCGATATCACCCCCATGCATCTCAACAGACCTACGGCAGATGCTTAACCCGAGGCCGGTACCGGGCTGTCGGTCCCAAGTTGTAAAGAACGGCTCCCAAATCCGCTCTCGCAGATCGTCTGGGATACCGACACCGTGATCGGTTATTCGGAATACCAGCGCATCATCGTTTGTGGCGACGTACACTTCGATGGTGCTGTTCCGATCGCTCGCCTTGGCAGCATTCTTGAGCAAGTTGATCAATAGGTGCTTGATCTGCCGAGCATCCATTACCCATTCAGATACTGGGCCGGTGATGAGCTGTACGTCGAGCGCCCTGAAAGCCGGATGGTGCTTGCACGCGCGCACAACATCTTTTGCTGTCTTGAGCGGATCGGCGCGCGTCATGGCGAGCGGAAGCACGGCGCCTTTGGCAAAATCTCGAATGTCTCTAGCAATTTCAGCCAGGGTTTTGGCCTGTGTCTCCAGGTCTTTTAGCTCTGGTAGTTCTTCTTCCATTGATAGGGACAGGCTGGCGTTGAGTCCGAGGATGATGTGGAGATGGTTGTTCATTTCGTGGACCATCTCAGCTGCGAAACGCCCAATCGCTGCGAGTTTCTCCTGTTGCACAATGGTCTCTTGGGCGCGTTCCAACTGCTCTGTGCGCTCGGCAAGCGCCTTGTTTGCCTGGGCCAGATCCGCGTTGAGTTGTCCTTTTTCTTGGCGTAAATCGTTCCACTCCAGTCCCTGCTTGATCACCACCTGCATGTCGTCCAGGTTCCAGGGTTTGACGATGTAGCGGTAGACGCGGCCTTCGTTCACCGCTTGAATCATGGCATCGGTATCGGTGTAGCCAGTCAGAATGATCCGAACAATTTCAGGATATCGTTCCCACACCCGGGTGAGCAACTCCACCCCGGTCATCTTGGGCATCCGCTGATCCGAGATAATCATGTCCACCGAAGCATGCTCGAGAATCTCAAGGGCCTCTGGCCCACTTCTCGCGGTCAGCACGGTATAGTCCTCTTCGAGCAGAATGAGCATCGGCTCGAGGATATCGACCTCGTCGTCAACGAGCAAAAGTGTTCTGGACACGGTTTCCCCCGATTTCCGGTCCCCAAGTATATCTAATAATGTCACACTAAACAATAGCATTGAAATAAAAAGCATCAACGTCCGATACATATTTATCCCAAGTCTAAATCGAATATACGAGTATATCGCGCATTGTTCCTTCCCGTCTATCTCTGATAAATCCCCTTAAGATTCTTGATTGAAAAGGAACCCCTAGTAGGGCTGGGCTTTACGCCCAGCCGCTAAATGTAAAAGCGCAGCAGACGCGGCGCGGGATACCCCCCCGCCCTACAAGGTCAGGTGATGATTCATCTACTCCTTGAGGGGATTTCTCAGCGTCTATCTGGGTCTTTGCTTAGGGACTTTTATTGGAAAGTTATACAGGGCCTGCAGCAAGCGCTGTGCAGTGGGCTGTTTCCCGGGCCGCATCATCGGCCCTGCCGACACCTGCATACAGCTCTTTTAAAGCACAGTGAACGGCCGGATCAAATGGATTTATCGCATTGGCGCGTTCAAACGCGGCAATTGCTGCCGCGCTGTTCCCCTTTCGCAAATGCGCCTTACCCAATTGCACATATATGGTGGCATGGGCCGGATAGAGCCCCGCCATTTGGGGCAACATGGCAATCACCGCATCGGGATCGTCGAGTTCGAGTAGGCAAGCACCGAGCCGATCGCTGATTTCCGGAGATGGGGACTCGGCAATGGACTGGGCCTCTCGATATTCAGCCACAGCAGCGACAGTGTATCCCTTTAAACGGAGCAGATCCCCAACCCTCAAGTGTCGGCGAACATCAGTGCTAAGCAGGGATTCCAAGCCGCTCTCCCCTGTTGTCGCACCTCTACGGAAACGACGCTTCATGAGGCTTACGGCCGGCACAGGCGTCTGCCGCTTGCCACTGATGGCCTGATGCCACCAGCGATACATTCGCTTAAATTTTGAGTTCGAGACAAGGTAGAAAGCCCTCTCAAACGAATCTCCACGGCTCAGGCTCGTCAAAAGGCGACGGGTCCAGTCACTGCCCAGTTTTTCGCTCAGGTAGTGCGTAAGGCTGAGCACTTGGGCATATGCAAGGGCCGCATCCTCCTGGTCTGGCAGGTACGCGATGGACGGATGGAACCGACGAAGCGGTATGAGGCGCCTTTCCTTTACCGCACGATCGAGGAGGTATGCTTCCTCAGGCGTGAGGGTGCCCACCGTATCTTCGCGCCAGCGCCGCTCGAAGAGTTTAGCAATCCCTTCGTGGAGCCAGATGGGAGCGCGATTTTTGGAAACCCGCGTAATGATAAAATGGGTGAGTTCATGCGCCAACGCATCGAGCCACGGATAACCAGTGTTTAGGCTTCCAGGTGAAATAATCATGATGCGCGCATACTTGGTGACACCCACGGTGCCAGTGCGTTCAATGCGTTCATGGGCCAGTCCGGTCACCGCGGCCAGAGACGCCACATCCGGCAGGATGTCGATCTCGATGGGATACTCGGGGCGATCCCCGAATATGCTTTCGAGGACGTTGAGCTGGCGGGTAAGGGCGTCATCTGCATATGGAATCAGCAGGGCATCCCGGGTGTCGGCAAAGCGATAGACAAAGCGACCACTCGGTCCAGGTTGTCTCTTCAAGCTGATGTACACGGCATCGGCTCGGGCAACCACGTCGCGAAGCGCTTTCCAGCTGAGCTCGCCCCGGGCACCTTCGATGGCGCGTCTGAGCGCTTCTAGCCCGCCGGAGATATTTCCCTCGTGAAAAAGCAGTTTTCCCATGAGGTAATGGGCCTGGGGTGTCGCACGTTCATCTTTTTTCAAGTTGTCTGCGATACGTCTGGCCTTTTTGAGATGCCAGGAGTTGATGTGATTATCGAGCACGGTCAGCGTATCGATTGCGCGCGCTGCCACAGGGAACCCCATCACCGCGATGGCGACAAACAGGGCTGCTGTCTTATCGAACCAGGTTCTCATAATAGCTCCTGATAGCCGCCTCGTAGCGGTACGGCAGATCACCGTGCATGGCCTCTAGAATATCTTCTCTGAACTCGGGTGGCACCTCGTAATCGTCTGGATCTGGCAGCTCGACCTTACCCCTCAAGACGATGGGTCTACTCTCCAAAGGTGCGACCTCATTGCCCCGTTTGAGATCTTCGCGAAGTCGGGCCAGCTCCTCGAGGGCTTCAGATTGATCCAACAGGGCTTGGCGCACCTGCTTTTTGTCTAAAGAGGTGATGGCCGCAGCCATGTGATCGATCACAGCCCGTAGCGCACCAGATGCACGGTTCGATAAAAACCGGGTCGCGCTTTTTTGAATCCCCGTCCATGTCCGCAGTTTTCGCGTCTTGCCGAGTAAATGTCGCTGTCGCGAGGCATAGGATCGAGCGAGGCGCAGATCCCGATCAGACAGCAGCTGACTGGGTCGTGGGAAGGCCTGGGTTATTTCTTCGACGATTTGCTTGGCAGTTCGCCTTACGTCCCTTATCTCTGACGGGCGTTTGCTGCCTGTTTCAACCTGCCAGTCAGTCGTGAGCTCCCGAATTTCACCTGCAATTTGAAGGGCTTCGTCCAGATCTCCCTGACTGAGGGCGAGCCGCATCTCGCGCACCGTAATACGCAATTGAGCGAGTCGAAGTCGGCCTGCTTCGCTTTTTTGCGTCTTTATTTTTTTGACGGAGCGATGCATTTTGCGCGTCTTTTGAAGATGGCGTTTGACCAGTGGGTCGATGCGACCGCGCATGGCTGCTACAAGCCGCTCTTGGTAACGGCGCTGCATGGCTGTTGTCTCTCGCCGAAGCTGGAGCTGTCCTGCTTCGATTGATAGCAGCTTGTCGAGCAATTCGCCGATATAGCGCTCTCCTTCACCAAATCTCTCTGTCCGGAAGGAAAGGAGGGCACCTTCGAGGCCAGCCAAGAGACGGCCGAGATCTGATTCAAGGGTCTGGATCAAGCGGGTCGCGGCCAAAAGATCGCCGTCTGCCAGAAGGGATTTGAGCTTGCTCAGGGATCCCATAGGGTCGAAATTTAAAAGCGATGATGGATTTAAAAATGTATCTCCAACCTTGCCTCGGAAAGCTTCCACATCCCGTTCCAAGCGCTGGAGTGCTTCCTCCATCCTGGCAATAGATTCAATCAGGGCCCGGCGCAATGGCTCGGCCCGCGTTCGGTTGTATTTTTTTAGCAGGGTCTCTATCTCGTCTCGCTGATGTTCAAGGGTCCCACCCGCGTGGACAACCCTGGAGAGCTGTTGCTCGATGATGAGATCGTCGACGCGAACAATTGCAGACTCGAGCAGACGGATGGTCACCCGATCGACCCCCTTGCGCTTGCGAAAATCACCGCTGCCCCCACCACCGTAAAGTCGGGCCTCGTGAAAGAGTTGGTTGGATAGGTCCTGCCGCACGCTGACAAAAGTATCTGTGACCTGTTTCGGAGATAGGCTATCTCGATTCAGTACCTGGATGAGATGGGCCATTTTGCCAAGGGCATCTTCTGTCTCCCGCTGGAGCATGGTGAACCGCTCCTCAGCGGCTTTACCGCGCCGCGCGTTTGTAAGGGGGGTCTCCAGGCGACGCGCCAACAATGCGACCAACATATCTAGGGCGCCGTTTTGGTCGTTGATCGCATTTTTGTGCCGACTCAAGGGAGTCAGAACACAAATATCAATCGCTTCGGATTGTCCGGACTTGGGGCCGAGGATAGAATCATTGTCAAACGCCTCCACCTCAAGCTGTATATCTGCCTTATCTTCGATTTTGACACTTTCCGGTGTCCAGCGGTATTGGGTTTTTAGGCGCCTGACCTGGTCGGCCAGGTGAATGATTGTCTTGCGCAGCTCGAGTCCGGATTCGGTGCGCAGGACCAGGTCGAGATACCGGAGTCCGTGGTCATCCTCAGCTTCCAATTCGATCACTACCTCGCCGTCTTCTGCAACTTCTACTCGCTTGGTGGGGCGAAGGACGCGAATGACCGGAGGTCTGTCTGCCTCCACCTCAATATTTCGCGTTGGTCCTTCCATGAGAAGAGATCGGGTTCCGAGTGCGAGGGAAAAATTACCAGGCCCACCCACCACAAAACGGCCGTGCACAGTGCCGTCAACACCTACTGATAAAGGCCTCTGACTGCCGTCTGGCAATCTAATCACACCGCGATCCGACCTGGGAACGAGCGATGTCCCTTCAATGACAACCGTGGTGCCTAGGGGGGCCACCAGGCCACCGGAAATTGCGTTGAGTCGTCGCTCTTCCCGATCAAAGTATTCGGGATAGCGCAACGTCAGGGTGAGATCACCGACCACCGGTGCCATTGCAGATACGCGATCGATTTTTGGATCAGGTGGGATCGGTTCGCGCCACAGGGATGCCAAGCCAGCAGTTGTAGCCCCTGCGAAAAAAGTCTGGGTGACAATGCCGACAGCCGTGGCAGCGACCAGGGCAAGGCCCGGCCAGGTGAGGGATCGCATGGGGAAAATCACCCCCCCGATGGGTATCTCGGTGATCGCCTGATGGACCATCCGCAAATGGCGCAAGACGAGATCCTGTGAAAATCCAGCTTGATGCGGGGCAAGGGCGAGTTGATTGGCAGTGAGGACATCTGACGCCAGATCCGGAAATAATTGACCAATTTTTCTAGCTACGGCTTCACTTTGGGATAAATTGAGCAGCGGCAACAGCAACCCCAGCGTGCTAAGGGCAACAGTGCCGAGGATGATGACGACCCAGCTGAGGGCGCGCAATCCAGTACCCCCAAACCAGCCCAGCGCGACAATGAACCCAAAGAGGAGCAGCGCAACGCCGGCCAAGACCCATCCAAGGCCACTGATCAGGGTCAATATCTGCCCCCGACGCTTGAGACCCGCAAAGATTGCGAGCAGCTCGCTCCCAGCCTCAGTAACGCCGTGGTTGTCTGAAAGGGGATTCATCTTTTATAACATTGGACTTGGAATCCCGCCCGTGCGGGAAGGACGAGGTTTGCTACATCCAGGAGCGATTTGTCTTGTATAGCAATGATCATTTATAAAAGAAATCTCGTTTGGTTTATCAGTTACCTTGCTGTCATGGAGTTCATTATGAACATAGAAGAAGAATTGACAACCCGACTTAAGCAAGCAATGCGGACAAAAAACACTTCGGAACTCGATGTGTTACGCATGGTGAAGACCGCTGCTCAAGCAAAAAAGACAGCACCGGGCTTCAGCGGAGAGACAGACGATGCCTTCTGGCGAGATGTTATTGCCCGCTACGTAAAGCAGCAGCAAAAGGCCCTTGTTGCGTTTCGAGAAGCTGGGGATCAGGGTCAAGAGAATGTCGCAAAGTTAGAATTTGAGATCGCATATCTAACGCCCTTCCTGCCCCAGCAAATGGATGAACAAGAGGTTCGAGAACGCGTCCGGCAGGTGATTGCGGAAACCGGTGCAGCCGGCCCCAAGATGATCGGCAAAGTTATCGGAACCATTGTAAAAGCCCATCGAGATGAGGTGGATCCGCTGATGGTCAAGCGCATTGCCGCCGAAGAACTGGGTAACTGACAGATGCCATCTGAAGCAGAACATATTGCGCCCCCTAATGCGGGACGCATCATCGCCATCGGATCTGGCAAAGGCGGTGTCGGCACGAGCATGATCGCGACGAATATCGCCGTTTTTCTGGCCCAAATCGGCAAGCAGGTCTGTCTCGTCGACGGCAATCTAACTGATGCTGGCCTGCATACATGGCTCGGTTTGCAACAGCCAGAGCTGACCATTGCAGATGTGTTGAACCACCGCATTGAGTTCATCGAATATGCCCTCTGCCCCACGCGTGTCTCAGGGCTCTCACTGCTGGCCGGCGCCGGGGACCTGCTCTGCGGACTCAACATGTCCGATGATGACTGCGACCGATTGCTCGATCAATTTCGAGATATGGAAACCGATTACGTCATTATTGATTTGCCCTCTGGGATGCACGCATTCAATCTCCATCTGTTTGGCAGCGCTGATGTGCCGATTGCCATTGCTGTGGCAACGCCAGATGCGATCGAAGCGACCTATCGCCTCATCAAGGCAGCCTATCTGAAAAAATTGCTGCGGCACTCGCTCGCAGATGGGCCCACGCGGGAGCTCCTATACAGCCTTGGTGAACGCGCTGGAAGACCACCGACCGCGAGAGAGATCGTAGCCAGCGTTGAAGATATCGATTCCCCCCTGGCCGAGGAAGCTGCCCGCCTGGCATCGACGTTCCATCCGCAACTGATCGTAAATCAAATCAAGGTAAAAGCCGACGAAGGCCTGGGGGAAGCCATGGTCGCGGCAACCGCGCGTTGGATCGGCATTGTCGCCCGAGTGTTGGGGCCCATTGAATGGGACGACAATGTATGGCTATCCCTTCGGCGCGGTATTCCACTGCTCATTGATTTTCCCCAAAGCCGGGCCTGTAGGGGTCTTGAACGCATCGTTCGTCGGCTTCTCAGCCAGGACCTATCAGATCTCCACGCACCCGCTATCATACCACCGTCGGTAGAGGACTTGAACTTATACGAGCTGCTCGAAATCTATCCCAGCGCGTCCGAAGAGGAGGTCCGACGGGGACTCAAGCAGATCCGTGAGTATTTTGGCATAGATGGCCTGGCGGTTCGGGGTGCATGCTCTGAAGAAGAGCGGGCAGACTACCAGCGGCGCGCCCAATCAGCCCAAGAAATCCTCATCGACAAATCCAGACGGCGGGAGTACGATCGCACTGCATTCCCAAACGGATTTCCAAGCCCCAAGAAGCGGTTCCCCGATGGCAGGACCGGCATCAAAGGCCGCGTAAAAAGCCCGCACGATTCCCTGCCAAAGGTTGAACTCAGGGACGATCAGATGGTAAACGGCGCCTTCTTGGGTGAAATTCGCCGGGAACGCGGGATAGAGCTCGAGGATATTTCAAACCGGGCGAAAATTTCCATCTCCTATCTCCGGGCCATAGAGGAGGAGCAATTCGATGAATTACCAGAACCCGTATACATACGGGGCTTTGTCACCGAATACGCGCGCTACCTAAAAATCAACCCAACCCGTGCAGTGGACGATTTCATGGCCACCTATGATGCCCATATGAAGCGCCCGACTAAATAATGCGTACTATGTCAAAAGCATCCGACCAGGCCAAGTTATTAAAATCCCCCTTGAAAAAGGGGGTTTGGGGGATTTTGTCACCTTGTGACGCGATCGGGAATGACGAAATCCCCCCGCCCCCCTTTACGAAAGGGGGAGGCACCTTATCCGACATTGTAGACTGGACCAAGCACTGGGATAACTTGACTTGATTGTAGGATACAGCTTGAATACGGAACACTTGAAGAACTGCCGCATGCGTTTTTGTATCGGCGATTAGACGCGAGGAAAAAACAATGAAAAACACACTCACCGCCTTTTTGGCCCAGGCTGCCGAGGGGGCATCCCCCCCCCCAGCAACTGGGGCCAAGGCCGGCACTATTGCGGAATTAACGGCGCTGATACTGGAGGCCTCCCCGATTGTTAAGGGCGTTATTTTTTTACTATTTCTGTTTATTTTTGCCTGCGTGTTCATCATTGTTTACAAATATATTTCACTGCGCCGGGCCCAGGGCCAGACCCACCGGTTTATGGAAGTATTCTGGCATTCCAAGCGCCTCGACGAAATCTATAACGCTGCAGAGGACCTCAGGCGAAGCCCCATCTCCCAACTTTTCAAGGCGGGGTATATCGAGCTTTCCAAACTAAAGGGGTCTAAAGGCGAGGACGCGCGCATTGACGAGACCCACGTAGGCGACATCGGCAATGTGGAACGCGCACTCAGGCGGGCTTCCACCGCGGAAATCACCCATCTCGAAAGCCTGGTGCCGTTCTTGGCCACCACTGGTTCCACAGCCCCCTTTGTCGGGCTGTTCGGCACAGTTATCGGTATCATGATTTCATTCATGCAGATCAGCGCCAGCGGCTCAGCCGGCATGGAGGTGGTCTCCCAAGGCATCTCAGAAGCGCTCATTGCCACGGCCATTGGCCTGATGGCAGCGATTCCAGCGGTCATCGCCTACAACTATTTTCTCCGTCGGATCCGGGTATTGTCGTCTGAGATGGACAACTTCAGCTCTGACTTTCTCAACATTGTAAAACGCCATTTTCTAAAATAGGAGTCGACGATGGGAATGAGCATAAGCGGCGGCCATAACACCGCGATGAGTGAAATCAATATCACCCCTTTTGTTGATGTCATGCTGGTGCTGCTCATCATCTTTATGGTGACCGCGCCAATGTTGAGCAAGGGCGTTGAGATCGACTTGCCAAAGGCCAAAGCACAGCCCATGGAAGTTGATGAATCCAAACTATTGATGGTCATCGATGCAGAGCGGCGGGTATATCTGGGCGAGACCGAAATCCCTCACGCCAGATTGGAAGAAGCCCTGGTGAACAACGTGAGACTCCAGCGGGAAGGCGAGCTCTATCTCAAGGCAGACCGAAACATTCCATACGGGTTTGTCGTACAAGTCATGGCCATCATAAAAAGGGCCGGGATCCCCAAACTCGGCATGGTCACAGATCCCATCGACGAGCAATGGCCCCCCCAGCCAGTCGAAACCGCCGCGCTTTGAACTTCCTCCCTTTTCAGCGTAGAATATTACCCATTGCGGCCCAGAAGGGGCACTATCATGAGGTGTGTGATGTCAGAAATCAGTGAACAGAGAAAAGAGCTCAGAGCTGATCTTACCACTGAAGTGGAATTCCGCATCGAAAACGAAGTGATGACTGCCCAGACCATCGATGTGTCATATTCGGGGTTTCGACTGGAAACATCCCAGCCGCTGACCATTAGCCTGACCTTTAAAGAGGATATTATTCCAAACAAGTACACCGCCGAGCTCGTCTGGGCCAGGGAAACAGGCGACGGCATGATGGAGTACGGTTTTCGATACCTAAAAGACGGCGAACCAGAACAGGAAGTCCTGATTTTCAAGGAAGAAAAAAAAGAATAACCCGTCTTCCCATTCCGAAAACCTCTCCCCCTAGCCCTCTCTCCGACGCCCCCTTAAGATTACCAACATTCCGCCGATTACTATTGAACGAGGAACAGTGTGCCTGTTAGCGCGACCCGAGTCGCCTTAAAAACAAGGGGGGAAAATGGAGCAGCATACAGTTCTTTTTGTCGACGACGAAGTGGGGGTGCTGGACGGGCTAAAGCGGGCCCTGCGAAAGGAACCCTATACCTTTCTGACCGCTGAATCCGGCCAGGATGCGCTCGATATCCTCGCGGAGACAAACGTCGACGTCTTGGTCTCCGATGAAAACATGCCTGGGATGAAAGGATCAGAGCTTCTGGCTAAGGTGAAAGAGGATTACCCAGACACCATCCGCATCGTATTAACCGGACAGGCCAGTGTTGAATCTGCCATGCGGGCAATCTACGACGGCTGGGTCTATCAATACCTGCATAAGCCGGTCAATGCCGCTGATCTCGCCGCTGCTATCCACAACGGACTGCTACTGCAATCCCTGCGCATGGAGGGGGAGAGCCCCCATTTGGTCATGTCTCCGAACCAACAAAACGAACTGCTCAACCAGTTTTCCGATGCTGGTGAGGCAGTGAACGCGCCTGTCGACGATATTACACCCCCTCAAGAAATAGACGCTGAACCAGTATCGCCGGCCAATGATGAGGGCAATATCACCGCCGCAATGGAGGAAATCCGCGCAGCACTCGACGATGCTGAGTCGAGTGACAACGTACCAAAGCTCGTCGATCTCGTACGAAACGCCATCGACAAAATCGCCCCCAAATAGCGTTACCTCGCGACCCAGAATGGGCGCATGCGAAATTTGTCGTATGAGGTTTGCATACATGTTTGTTGTCGGCATCGTCATGCCCGCGCAGGAGGGTGTCGCGAAAGGGTTAAGCCCGTCACCCCTGCGAAGGCAGGGGTCCAGAACCCAGTAATGCTCCAGGGCTTTTTAGAGTCAATCCTTCGCGGGATAGGCCAGAATCGTGTCAGGGACAGCAACACGGCCCACAATGCCCCTAAATACAACATAGCCGATTCTACAAAACCGTCTCCCTTGGCCGCTAGGGCAGCCAGAACCCTACCCAGATTGTATGCGGCTGCGTGCAGGCTGAACTCCATGCGCGCTTTGGATAGACCTCGACGACGAAATCGTCGAAAGTTCATAACACCTGACATGAAGGCGAAGACAGGCTCAACCATTGCTTTCCGTTGAGCATAGGCTTCCTGTGCTTCCGGAGTCTCCATGACTTTCCGTAGCGCCTCTTTGGATTCATCAATGGCCAAACGTCGGACTACTCGGCGCGTGGATTTTTTGCTGAAGCACCGAGGACGAAGCTCGCAGTCCGTGCAACCGTGGCGTTCGTATTGGACATACGAGCCGTCTCTGGCTCGACTTCTGGCGGTTAATATTTGACCACCGGTCGTTTTACCGTTCGGTACCTTGATGCCGCTGCCTGGATCACTGTGCCGTCACCCGCGACATCTGCTACGCCAGACCTCGTTGCTTCCAGTGCCAGTCGGGCCACCTGCTCAAAGAAGGGCCCTTCAAATTCCTCTTGATGCCGAATGATGAATCGTCCGATATTGCTGTGATCGGGCTGAATACCGGCGCAGATCCACATGCACCCCAAATCGACCCGACTCATCACCTCGAGCGCTCGCAGCGCGTTAACGCCCTTAAGTAAACCGTACATGATCAGGCCGGCCATCAGGCGTGGAGCGTACGGAGGACGCCCCGGTCCTGAATACTTACTTTCAAATACTTTCCAATCCAAATCATCAAGGGAGTCGGACAGCTGCAAAACTTTTTTCTGACCGCAATCCTTGAGATAGCTTTGCAACGTGCACGCGCCAAAAAACAGCTTGTTTCTGTCCGGCCAAACAAATTGACGTTGCTCTTGAGGCTGCTCCCTGCTCGGGTGGCAGTCAGGTAACATATCAAAAAGTCGACCTTGATTTGTCTGATCTGCAAATGTGCTCTTTGCCATATATGAATTATATATAGACTACATGTGTAAAGTCAATATAATCCGCTAATTCCATAACAGCCTCTCAGGTTGGGATCCTTCTGTTCAAGATGATTTCCAACGCTGCCTCTAGATCCCCACTTTCGTGGGGATGACAACTGTTTAATTCTGAAAATGAATTTCGCGACACCCTCATGCGCGGGCATGACGGGAAATCAAAGCAGGCACCTACATTATCCTACGACGCAAACCGCATGCTCCCTTAGATTAAAATCCCCTAATTTTTCGATAGATCATCTGGGGCAACCGAAAGAGCATACCAAAAAAGAGCTTCATGCTTAGCCAGGTGAATTTCAGGTTATCGCGCCTTGGGTCAAAATGGGATACCCGCACTTCTTTTGGGGGGTATATCACGTCGATATCAGTATGTGCGATGCGCATGCCAGACCAGGCAGCTTTGACCAGGATTTCCATTTCAAACTGAAACCCCGGCTCTTTGCAGCCAAGTGCGAGGGTCTCCTCGATGGGGTAGACGCGAAATCCGCATTGGGCGTCTTTGCACCGCTGCCAGCTCGCAAGGCTGGTCCAGAAGTTGGAAATAGAACGGCCCCGCCGGCTCGCCTTGGGGACGTCTTTGTTCGTCATTCTGCGCACACCCACCCCAATGCGATCTGGAAAGCTCAGGGACAATTCGTAAAATTTGGGGATCTCTTCAGGCAGATGCTGGCCATCTGCGTCGAGCACAATGGCATGGGAGTATCCCCGCTCGCGGGCTGCCTCGAGTCCAACCCGGATAGCCGCGCCCTTGCCGCGGTTTTCCCGAAGTGCAATGACCTCCACGCCAGTGGCCCGGGCTCTGTCATCGCTCTGGTCAGTTGATCCATCCGAAACCACCAGGATGTCGGGCTCGATGGCCGCGCGACACCTCGAAATGACATCGGTAATGGTGCCTGCGTTGTTGTAGACTGGGACAAGCGCGCAAATCTTCATCGCATTGAGCTGCGACCGAGTATCAACTTGAGGCAGCGATCGAGGGGATCGCTGCCAAAGTCCTGAAACCGCCGCTTTCGATAGATATATTCCACTGCAAAAACAAACCCTAACAACCCATAACTGACCGGGCCGACCAATACCGCCCACATAGCGTCATCTTCGCACAGAGCAGCAAACAGGAGCAAGGCCGAGTTCGCAGAAAGCACGCCGACCCATACCTTAGTAAGGGTTCTGCAATAGGCGACCTCTGCCGTTGGGAGCTCAGGTTTCTTAAGCCGGGCAAAGCGCTCGATAAGAGGGGTCTTTCTGAGGGACGCGGCAAATAGAGCGATGAACGTCAGAGAGACGGCAAAGGGGGTGATGCGAAGGGCCAAAGGAGAAGCAAACGCAGCGCCGGTCCCGATAATGAGTGCCATGGCACCTGCTTGAATGAGGAGGATCCGGGAGGTTTCCCGGTTTGATAGGAGCATGGCGATGAATCGACGGGCTGTAAGCGCGAGCAAACAGAGCGCGGTCCACCGCACCCCTAAATAGGACAGGCCAAAAAAGACGATGACCGGATATAAGAAAAGAATCGCCCCATCTAACAACTTACCCATCAGCTCTAATGCCGATCCCAAAAACCTCTCCCCCTGGCCCCCTCTCCGCATCGGAGAGGGGGATCAGAATCAAATAACCTAACCGATTCAGAGTGGTTTTTCCTCCCCCTTCCCTCGCAGGGAAGGGGGCAGGGGGGATGGGTTTGCGCAAAAAGAACCATTAACGACTCACTACCGCTCTCTCCTCCTTGCTGAGATGAACTCGGCAAGGGCGTTGATGGAGGCAAAGGCCTTCTTGGCGGTTTCTGAATCTGAAATATTGATGCCGTAGTTCGTTTCCAAGACAACGGAAAGCTCCAGGGCATCGATAGAGTCGAGTCCGAGACCTTCTACGAAGAGGGGCATATCATCCTCGATGTCCTCTGGTCCCACATCTTCCAGGTTGGCCGCCTTGATGATCAGCTGTTTCAGCTCCAGTTTGAGGTCATGCATTGTTAACTCCGGTTAAGGACATACAAATCACAATGTATTATCCAGAGGTTTCTTCACCGTTACTAGCACTCGGGGATTTTGGAGGCAATATCTTCAATTATGGCTTTCACCCCACCTCGGATATCTGGCATACATAGACCCCAAGAGAGGAAAGGGCTTGAAAGCGCTCGTTACAGGTGCCAGCGGTGGTCTTGGACAGGCAATTGCCCGCAGGTTGGCGAGCGATGGCTTCGAGGTGTGGATCCATTGCGCAGCAAACCAAACAGGCGCCGAGGCACTGCTTGCAGAGATCGAACACAACGGCGGCAAGGGCCGGGTAATACGGTTTGATGTGCGCAGCCCTGAAGCTATCGATCAAATACTGGTGCCACTGCTTGCCAAAGAAGGCCCCCTAGACGCACTGGTCAACAACGCGGCCATCTCCCATGACGGCTATATGATGCAGCTACCCGAACACCACTGGGAAGCGGTGATCGACGTGAACCTCAACGGTTTTTTCCGCATCACACGGGCCTGCCTCAAGGGCATGGTGGCACAGAGACAGGGCCGCATCATTACCATCGGATCACTCGCCGGAGAGCGGGGTAATATCGGGCAAACCGCATATGCCGCGAGCAAGGCCGGTCTCTTTGGCGCGACCCGCGCGTTGGCCCTGGAGATGGCACGGTGGAATATCTTGGTAAACGCGGTCTCACCTGGTCCACTCGATGTGGGCATGGCTACTGGCACAGATGAAAAAAAGCTGACACCACTCATTCCCTTGGGTAGGCTAGGACGCGCCAATGAGGTGAGTGGGGTCGTGTCGTTTCTCCTATCAAAAGATGCATCCTACATCACCGGCCAAGTGATATCGGTAAACGGCGGCATGGGGATATAGCGTGCGCTCCCCCTTTTATCTCCTCGATTTGGATCGGGCGCCGAACACAGTGCTCGTGCGGACAAAAGACCGGGATCACACGCGCGGGGAATTACTGGGCCAGGCAGCGGCCTTGGGCAACCGACTCAAGGCCGTAGGGGTCGCACCAGAGGACACGGTCATTGTCTGCCTGGATAGCGGCCCCCTATTTGTGGCTGCGGTGGCTGGCTGTTGGTTTGCCAATGCCACACCCGTGCTGATCGATCCGCTCGTTCGAAAGGAATGCGGCCGAGCGGTTCAAATGACCCGCGCCCGGGCTATCATTCAGAGCCGATCCTATGGCACAGATGACCTCGGCATTCCTGAACTGAACCCGGAAGCTGGGATGGCTGTACCTGCAGCGCCCCTGCCTGCAAGAAATCAAGCATCCCCTGTCTTGTTCTTATTCACTTCGGGCAGCACAGGCGCTCCTACCCTGGTGCCCAAGAATTTTCAACAGCTCGACGTGGAGGTGCAGTTTTTATCAACGCTTTTTGCAAGCCCGACATATGTGGCGACCATGGCGCCTTGGTGCCATATTTTTGGGCTCATCGTATCGCTGCTTGTCCCAGCCCGATCAGGTGGCATCTGCGATATCAGCGCGGGTATCTCTCCTCTTGGCCTGCTACGACTGGCCTTGGAAAAAAACACTGATTTGGTGGTCGCAGTGCCAGCTGTTTACCAAGTAATGGCCAAGTATCTGGAAGGTGGAAAGACACCAGCTAGGCTTAAGAACTGCCGGTTCGTCACCTCAGGTGCCCCCCTGCACCCTGCCCTGCGATCTCGCCTCCAAACCCTGACGGGTTGCGAGATCACAGATCTCTACGGCTCGACCGAAGCTGGCGGCGTTGCCTATAAGAACGATGACGGTCCATGGCTGGTGCAGCCCCATGTGCAGGCGCGGATTGCTGACGATCAATCTCTCGAAGTCAGATCCCCATCCGTGTCAATGGGAACGCCAGACGACTTTTATCGAATGGGCGATCTCGCGCGAGCAGAGGGTCCGGGCTTTGTCCTCTTGGGTCGCGCAGACGACATCGTCAAGATCGGCGGCCGCCGAACCTCGCTCGGTGAAATCACCGAAGCCCTGGAATCCCACCCAGGGGTTGCCGGCGCAGCTGTGTTGGCCCAGAAAATTCGCGGGGCCTTGCGACTGGTTGCGTTTGTCGAACCCCACGCCCCGGATCTAAGCGAGGCGTCCATACGGGCGTTTCTCAAGGAGCGATTGGCAGACCACAAAGTACCGGCTATTGTTCACATGATCGTGCATATGCCGCGCACGCCAGCTGGCAAAATCGACCGCCAGCGCCTATCAGCTGCAATGTCAGGGGAGTGCTGAGCCATGCGGGTATTGATCATCAGTGGCTCCAGGGCCAGGTTGCCGGACTCGGTCTATCCCCTTGGGCCTGCAATCGTGGGTACTGTGGCCAGGCGTGCGGGCTGCGAGGTCGGTTGGTTTGATGCACTGCGCCACGCCAATCCTGCTCAGGCGCTCAAGCAAACCATAGCAGCCTTCACCCCTGATGTATGCTTCTTTTCAATTCGAAATATCGATTCTGGCGCGTTCCCAAGTCCAGAGTTGCATTATGAGGATCACACTGCCCTAGTGGAAAGTTGCCGCTGCAGCTCAGATGCCCCCATCATCCTCGGTGGATCTGGATTTTCCCTGATGCCAGAGGCCTTTATGAAACTGCTCGTCCCCAATGCAGGGGTGGTGGGTGAAGGTGAGGCGGTCATTGCAGAGCTGCTCCAAACCATTGCTGCTGGTAACCTTCCCCAGGGCATCATTACTGCTCCAAGAACAACAACAGGTGGGATTATTCTTGCGGACCGGGATCTTTTCGATGCCAATTGGTACTACACCCATGGCGGGGTTGCCAACATCCAAACCAAACGGGGCTGTGGATTCAGCTGCATCTATTGCACCTACCCCAAATTAGAGGGACACGGGTTGCGAAGCCGGCCCCCTGAGGTTGTGGTGGAAGAGATCGCGTCCCTGGTAAAGATGGGCATCCGGCATTTCTTCTTTGTCGATGCGGTGTTTAACAGGCCCGAATCCCATGCCGCAGGGATCTGTGAAGAGATCATTCGGCAAGGCCTCAACATTTCATTTTCAGCTTATTTTGCACCAACAGGAGATCTGACCGAGTTCCCAAACTTGCTAAAACGGGCCGGGTGCGAAGCAGTTGAATTTGGAACTGATTCCCTGAGCGATCCCGTGCTCGAGGCCCTGCAAAAGGGATTTACCGCGTCCGAGGCCATGGCCTATGCCCAGAGGCTCGCGACAGTGGACATTCCCCAGTGCCACAACTTGATTCTCGGCGGTCCTGGGGAAACACTTGAAACCATGGACGAATCCGTGGCCAGGCTGGATACGCTGACCCCGCGCGCCGTCATTGCCACTATCGGCCTTAGGGTCTTCCCGGGTACAAGACTCGCAGAACTGACAGCTGAAAGAGGCGGGAACCCCAGCATGGACCTGGAAAGCCTGGCACCGATGTTCTATATCGAGGACGCAGTGGCAGAGAGTGTTGTGGAAAAAACCGCGGTCTGGGTGGACGCCCGGCCCGGTTGGATCTGCCCTGGGCTCAAGAAGCGATACAACTTAAGGTACCTCGTCCGCCAGCGGGAACGCCGCGGGCGTAAAGGCGTGTTATGGACGCTTTTTTAACCCCGTGGATGTGCAGCCCGGAATTTTATCGTTAAAAGAAACTGGGACGCGACAACAGGAGCACGAGCATGGATGAAATTGATTTAAGGTATGCATTTGGACCTGGTTTTGTGCAAAATCGCACGACCTGCCGGGTGATTTCCCAATTCGAAGAATTGGCTAACTTTGGCTCAGCATCGAGCGCGTTGATGATGTGGAACGGCCGGACCCGAAGGTGGCACCACTACACATTGGGTTGGACAGCCATTCGCATTGCCTGCACTGAAAAACAGATGTTCGCCCTCAGCGCGAGCGGACAGGTGTTGCGAGCCAACGCAAGAGGGGTCAAAGAAGAACAAATTGAAGCCCAGACTGCGGTGGGTCAGTTCAAGGATCTGCGCGACTTAACCGTTATCGGCGACCGCGTTTACGCAGCAGGTAGAGGTGGATGTGTGTATCGCGACGATAATGCGGATCGCTGGGTCGACCTACAGGCCGACGAGACAACCGACCGAGATCTTGCAGTAAACGCGATATCTGGCACATCTGGATCCCACATCATCGCAGTGGGTGACAAAGGCCATATTTGGGCCTTTGACGGGCAAGGCTTTGAGCGCGTCGAAAGTCCGACAACAGTGGATTTAAGCGCGGTTGTTGTGAGCCCGCAGGGGGAGTCCGCGATTGCTGCTGGCAATGATGGGGTAGTCCTGCGCCTGGACGATAGTGGTTGGCACACGGCCCATCAGGACCCATCCAAGGGCACCCTAACCGGGCTCACCCTGTTCAAGAATCGATGCTATGCAGCATCACCATCGGCAATATACGCCTTAAACGACCGCGATGAACTGGAACTGATTGACGTGGCCCATGCTCCGGGGTGGACCTTTGGGTACCTACATTCAAATGACGGTATCATGTGGTCCTTTGGCAAGCGGCACCTCTTCTGGACCGAGGACGGCCAGACCTGGCACAACCAGACACCAGACATGACCCCGTTTGACCCGTCAGAGACAGGGCCGGCTGTTTCCAGATCCCGATCCTGTGGATGCACAGGCGGCGGCCACATGTGCGGAGGGTAAGCCCTCAAATCGATGTCACTAGATGATGATAATGGCATCACAGGGACAAGAGACACTGACGCTCACTAACCCCTGTTGAATTGCATCGCAGGAATCCCCTACCAATTCAATTTCAGTCGGGGCATTCAATTGTCACCCGTTTGGATCATCGAATATCACAGATTGTCCATCTATTTCCACGGTGCACTCGTTGGCCAAGTGCGCTACGATTTCTCCTTCAACGGCCAATGTGCAGGGCCGAATGCCATTAATAATTTCCTCAAAAGCGTCCCCCAGGGCCGCCTGGTCCAGTGCCTGGTAATACGGGGCGTCGGGTTCTCCTGGTTGCACGCCTGCTCCGGCATTGGCCATTTCCTGCATATGTTCTGTACTGATGTCATCGCTGACGCTGATGATAAAGAGCAAGATATCTTGTGAAAAAGCATACTCGGCCGCTTCTACGGAAACCTGTTGGGCAAACTCGGTTTGGCTATCGTCTTCGCAAGTATCGGGTTCGCCGTCTGTAGCCAGTACGATTATCTTGGCATCGGGATGCGTATCGGCAACCAGCGTATCGACAACAGCGCTTATACTCTCTCCAGTGGGTGTATCACCGTCGGGCTCCTCGGCGTCGTACTTCTGACGGATCGCATTGAAATTGGAAAGCGCTGGCGCGACACCATCGATCATGGGGCATACCGGGCCTTCATTCCCGTCATCACTCGTATAAAGAGAAAGACCAAACCTGACCGTTTCCTCATATCCCTTTACTATACCGGTATTTACGTCGAATAGCGTTTCACCGAGCACTTCCCACCTGGATCCGTTATCAAAATCAAAATCCATACTCGTCGATTGATCAATCAACAAAACCACCGTGGGTGTTTGCGTTTCAAAGGAAACATCAGCTTCGCCACACTCTGTATCTGATTCAGTTTCTGACGCTGAATCAGAATCATCGTCCCCGTCCGAGTCTGAATCCGAATCTTCTTCGGAATCTGAGTCAGTATCAGCATCTCCTCCTTCATTCGAATCGGTATCGGTATCGCCCACCGAGATACTCGGCGTGGGGGTGTTTTCACACGCCACAACAAAACACAATACAACTGATAACGCTAGATACACATTAAGAAGCTGCCGGCCCATGGCTTTCTCCTTATTCTGTAATTGTTCCCCAGCAGAACCAGGGGATCGCTCGCGTATAACTGACATGGCATCTTGTTAGTTTACGCTCAATTCTTTTTTTATGATTTGTTTTTGCTAAAAAGATGCGAGGTAGAAAACGTTTTTTTATCCTGTCAACGTTCAGTACTGATGGAATAAAGCGGCCGGTCCTTTCGAGGGCTAGCAAAAGATGATAGCCGCATGGTTGCTTTAAAACGTGCTCAAAGGCACAGAAAGGTAACCGGCCATGCAGTATTGTGGATTGGATTTGGGTAAAAAGTCGAGTCATTTTTGCATCGTGGACAAAAATCGCAAAGTGAAAAAGCAAGGTCAAGTACGCAATCGCTTAGCTGATATTACAAGATGTTTTCGACAGCTACCGCCCATGCGGATAGCCCTCGAAGCAAGCACCAAGTCATTCTGGCTAGCCGACAGACTAGAGGAAATGGGGCATGCGGTCATCGTCGTCGATCCCGGTCAAACCAAGGCCATTGGTGCGGCCGGCATCAAACACGACAAACTGGATGCGAAAGTTCTGGCCGACTTATGCGCGGCAAATCTTTTGGCTCGTGTGGATAGGCCCACTGAGAAACAACGCTTGGAGCGTATGATAGTCGTCACCCGTGACGGGTTGGTTAAATCTCGTACTCGGCTCGTGAATATGGTTCGAAGTATCCTGGATTCAGAAGGATTCGAACTGAACCGATGCGCCACTGATGCCTTCGTTGATCAGGTGTCCCGCGCCTGGTTCGACTTACCTGAGGCCATGTGCAACGCAATTGAGCCAGTGATTACGACCATACACATGCTGTGTGAGCAAATCGATGACTGCGATGCTCGCCTGAAAGAGACGATGGTCAATGATCCCAGTGTAAAACTGCTAATGTCAACACCGGGTGTGGGTGTCGTCGTAGCCTCGTGTTTCCTGATGGCAATACGTGATCCCAACCGCTTCAAAACTGGGAGGCAAGCCGGCGCATATCTAGGGTTAGTGCCAGCGCTATACCAGTCTGGCAAGACCTTCCGTCGAGGGCGAATAACCAAACACGGGAATCGCCAGGCGAGATGGGCGCTGTGTGTGGCTGCGAATGCCTTGCTCAGAGCTCGAAAGGCGACCGCTTTGAGTGAATGGGGGCGAGGGTTGGTGGTACGGCTTGGACGTAAGAAAGCAATTGTTGCCATTGCGCGAAAGTTGGCGTCGGTGATGTGGGCGATGCTTAAAAACAACACGCCGTTTGAACCGAGATTATCCAAGGCGGCATAATGTTGTTGTACACGCATAGAACAGTTGCCGGTTGATGAATGAATGGGTCCCAAGACTCGCCGACCAGCCGAGATATATTGCGTCTTCGGTCGTGGGACCTCCGCCGGGGGCGACCCTCTCTAAGGGGTCGCTTTTCCCCGTCTCCGGTGTCTGCGGCTGGTCTACCATAGGTGATGAACCGCGAAGCTCAGATGACGTTGATGGAAGGTTATCCATCCGGGAGAGTGCGTTTTTGGACATGGCTCAAAGTGAAAATCGCTCGCAAGGCCGCAGTGCTGATAGCACCCCCGTTTCGTCTACCATCATGTGCCCGGGTAATGACACCCGACCAAGAGCACGTATCGATGTCTGAGGAAACAATCCGTCATTGGCATGACGAGCTTGGCATTAGCGATTTGGAGATAGGCATCGAGTAGATGAGCAACATATGCGGCATCTCAAAACTGCAGAAAAGAAACCTTTTCGCTTGACAGTGAGGTCCGCTTTATCGATGTCCAAAACAACGATAGAGGAACTAATGAAACCCACGTCATTCCCGCCTGCGCGCATCCGTGTTCGGTTAAGGTGATAGGTAAGCAATTATGGAGAGTTAGGGATTGTACAATTGACAGAAAAAAGGCCATAAACTTCTCGATCCAACTACCACATCGAAAGGAGAAGAAAATGGCCCGGACG
>JAAUYD010118047.1_pt1 | contig 54084 bp, 36 predicted proteins | sample 7278101 | NCBI WGS metagenome assembly JAAUYD01 (sample SAMN14350128, study PRJNA611818) | marine sediment metagenome | isolation source: surface marine sediment (0.6m) | place: French Polynesia: Moorea | collected 2018-08
AAATCCCCCTAACCCCCTTTTTCAAGGGGGAGATCCTTTACCCGGCATAAAAATAGCAAAAATCGCGACATTTGCCCTTAACCGAATGCCATTGCCCTCGCAGGGAAGGGGGCCGGGGGGATGGGTTTCCACTAACAAGGCCATTCCAAGACGGAAGCTCCATAGGCTTGTTTGCCCAGTGATTCCGTGGTACCGGTCGTTCCATGAAAGCCAGTATGGAAGAAAAAAGTGCGCGCGCTGCTGAGGCATTTATAGAGCTCGTAAAAATTGTCCATCGACTTCGAGCGCCCGGGGGATGCCCGTGGGATCGGGAGCAGACACTTTCCAGTTTAAAGCCATATGTAATCGAAGAGGCATACGAGGTTATCGAGGCGATTGAGAGCGGCTCGGTCGATGCCCATCAGGAGGAGCTCGGTGATTTATTGCTGCAGGTGGTGTTGCAGGCCGAGATCGCTGACGAAAACGCGTCTTTTAGTATCAAAGAGGTGATCGAACACCTTTCGGGGAAGCTCATCCACCGTCACCCACATGTATTTGGCGAGGTGGCTGCGGAAACCCCTAAGGCAGTGCTTGAAAATTGGGAGCAACTCAAAAAAGAAGAAAAGTCTGGACGCGGGCTGCTCGAGGGGCTTCCCAAATCCATGCCTGGGCTGCAGCGGGCAGAGAGAATCGGCGAAAAGGCTGCGCGCGTGGGGTTTGACTGGTCAGATCGGGCAGGTGTTCGCGAAAAAGTTGCCGAGGAACTCAGGGAGCTGGACGAGGCTGTATCGTCTGGTCGCGAAGAAGCGATGCAAGACGAGCTCGGCGACCTCCTCTTTGCCGTGGCCCAGTGGGCAAGGCATTTGGGCATTCGTCCTGAAGAGGCACTCAGGCGCTGTTGTCAAAGGTTTACAAATAGATTTTACACAATGGAAAAAGAAGTAAAGAAATTGAATAAAGACCTCAACGAAGCAGATGACGCCCTGCTCGATCGCATTTGGCAGGCATCAAAAAAATGATATGCCCATTCACATGGATCAAGCTCAGAGGGCCTGTTGACGGCTATTTTTGAATTTGATATCTAGTAAGGATCGATTTTAAGAATATCGATAGATCACTCAGGAGGAAAACACGTGAAGGCTTTGGTTCCAATGTGTGCAGTGGTCGGCGTCGTCTGTCTGGTCTTCGGTTGTGCGCCGATCGAATACTCCGTGGTGATGGTCGAAGCGTCCCAAGCAATTGCCGAGGCAGAAATCGCCGGGGCGAGCTGCACCGAGGAGCAATTGGATGCCCTTTCTCCGGTCACCAAGAACAAAGCGCCGGATCCGGGAACCGCACTGGCTTCGACCGAAGAAGTGATCGCGCCGATCGAGGCTGGACAGCCCAGGTGTGATGGTCCGTATGAATACTATTCCGCAATGGAATACCGCCGAAAAGCACGGGAAGAGGCGGGTTTTTCCGACTATGAGGCGGCCGTTGAGTTCGCCCGCGAGGCCAGGGCGTTTGCCCGCAAGGCCAGAGATATCGCGCTGAATCGCGATCAGGAAAGGGGACGCTAATGGTGCGGGCAGGATTCCTAAAAATTGTTCCCATTGCGGCAATGATCGTCCTTTGCACAAGCTGCGCAGAAACAGCCCGCCTCAGGGGAGGCATTGCGACGACAAAGAAGAAATTAGAGCAAATCGAGCGCAATGGCGCGTATGTCTGTGCGCCCAAGGAGCTGGCGCTCGCAAAATCCCACATTCGCTTTGCCGAGCTCGAGGTAGATCAGGGCTACGGCAGTCGGGCAAAGCGTCATTTTGATATAGCAATCCGCAATGCTGAGTTGGCAGATGAAAAATCACCTCCGGATAAGTGTGCAGGACCTGCAGTGGTTGTGGCCGAGTGCGTGGATGTAGACGAGGACGGGGTGTGCGACGATGTGGATCTGTGTCCGGATCAGCCCGAAGACTTAGACGGTATTGAGGACGAGGACGGGTGTCCAGAGGATCAGGATACCGATGGCGACGGTATCAGCGACGGCAAAGACCAGTGCGTCCTCGATCCAGAAGACCAGGATGGCTACCTCGATGACGACGGTTGTCCGGATTTAGATAATGATCTCGATCGAGTGCCTGATGCAGCGGATAAGTGCATCAACGACCCCGAGGATCCAGATGGATTCGAGGATCAGGACGGGTGTCCAGATAATGACAACGACGGGGATACCATACTGGATGTGGACGATGAATGCCCCAATATCAAGGGAGATGCGGCAAACAAAGGGTGTCCCAAGAAATACGAGGGTGTGGAAATAACCGAGACCCATATCCGCATCAACCAGAAGATTCACTTTGCCTACAACAAAGCAAAAATTAAAAAGACATCTTTCTGGATTCTCAGCCAGGTGGCTCAGGTGCTAAAAGACCACCCAGAGATCACGCTAAGCGTTGAAGGGCACACAGATAGTCATGGCAGCGACAATTACAACTTGAAGCTCAGTAAGCGTCGCGCCAAAGCTGTGGTAAATCACCTGGTGCAGAAACGGGGTATTTCACGACGGCGACTGAAATTCAGAGGGTTCGGTGAGAGTAAGCCGATTGATACCAATCAGACCGATGCCGGACGTGCAGCAAATCGCCGAGTGGAATTCGTGCGGACAGACGTCCCGCACAAAGGATAGAACGGAACAATAAGATGATTAGGATCTCGAGGGATAAGCGCAGAGTAATAATATTTATCTCAGTTTTGTGCTCGATGTTGCTAGCCGTCGGTGCATTGGCTCAGAGGGGCGCGAATCCCAAGACAATTGTGGCCCAGCACAATAAAAAGGCAATGGACGCCTATGCAAACTTAAAGTTGAAAGCTGCTTTCAAATCCCTTGAAACAGCACTCAGCGTCTGTAAAAAGCATAACCTCAAGGGAGAACCGCTGGCCCGCACATTTTTGAATTTTGGTGTGATCGAAGCAGGTGGGAATCAGGACAATGCCGCGGCAATGGGATATTTCAAAAAGGCCCTCTGTGAGGACCAGAATATCCTCCTCGACCCCTTGAGCTCCTCACCTGACATCGAGACGCTGTTCAATATCGCAAAACAACAGGTCAAAAGCCCGGGGGGCTGCGCTGGGATCTCCTCAGATCCTACCCCGGTACCGACAGGACTACCGCCTGGACCGTCTCCAGCCTTGCCGCCCGTAGGCGTACCGCCGGCCGGACCTGCACCAGTGGAACAGACGGGTTTGATGCGCCATCAGCCCGTTACGCAGCAGGTCAGGCTCTCTCCTGTGCCGATTTACGTGGAGGTGAACCCCTCGGTTGAAGTCGGGCAAGTGATTCTCTATTACAGAACCCTGGGGGAGCGCATTTTTCAACAGGTCCCCATGACCCCTCGGTTCAACGGATATGCGGCGACGATCGGCTGCGATGTGATGCAGACATTTGATCCGAGCGGTATTGAATACTACGTGGGCGTGTTGAATGAGGATGAGCAACTGTTGGGAACGGTCGGTAGCGAGGCACAGCCCTACACCGTCGCAATCGTGGATACGTTAAGCGTACCGCCGCCGTCCATACCCAATGAGGCACCGCCAGCCAGGTGCATCGAGGAATGCCCGCCGTGGAATCCGGATTGCAACAAGACCTGCAAGATGTTCGGCGATCTGTGCGACAGCTCGTCGGAATGCTGCTCAGGGATGGTATGTGTGGAAGAGACCTGTAAACCGAGCGAGGGAGGGGGCTCGGATCGCCTCTTTGTAGAGGATTACAAACCGGTGATGCGTCTTGGATTGTCATTTGGCAGCGGCTACGGCCTGCTCCTCGGCAGCCAGGTAGACCCATACAATCAGACGTCAAAAACCCCGTTCCACGTGCTCTCAATGGCACCGAGGAAGAACGAGGGAAACGTGGTGACGGATACGGGATTTGCCTGGAATAAGTTCAATTTCAGGGCCGCGGCCCTGTTTTACCTCAGCCCGGGATTTGCCATGGGCATCAGTTTCAGAGGTGGGCTCGCGTTCGACCAATCCGGTGCATCAGAGGTAATGCCGCTCGCGCCCACGGGACTTGCAAATGTCGCCTTTCGCATTGTGGGCCATGGCAGCAAGACCTTCGAGCTCACTGGCTTGATCGGTGTGGGCGGCGGCGTGATCCAATACCGCGTTCCGTACGAAGATTGCGCAGAGTTCATTATTCACGACCCCAATTCGCCTGAAAGCTCCCAGCAAAATGTTAATCCCTGGGTGGACCCGAGGAAACTGAATCAAGTCCAGACCGGCTGTAACTGGAAGGCGATCGATTCGTACCAGCGATGGAAAGAAGATGGCTACGATGATATTTGGTATGGCACGAACGCTTGGGATAAGTCGACCGACCGCATTATAAAAGTATATTTTCAAGAGGCTGGAAAGCTGGTAGGCGAGATTGGACTCAATAGCTATGTCTGGATTGTAAAGAATTTTGGCCTGAACCTCGGCGTTTTTGCAGATGCGTATTTCCTTCCGGATTTTGCCCTGAATTTCGACCTCCAGTTCGGTCCAGCGTTCCGATTCTAATTCCAGGACTGAAGCCATTTCTAGATGGTTTTAATTGAGTGGAAAATTACTCATAAAGCGTTTATTGTACTCGTCAATATGGTGCTATTTTTGTAACTTAGCGTTGGGGCGCACCATCTCCGACGATACCTCGTGCTGTGAGGTGACGATGGATACTTGGCATTATCGATTCAAGCGGGTTTACGCGTTGTTTTTTGCAATTCTGGGGATGAACCTCATTACTGGTACGTCGAGTGCACAACCAGATGCTCAAGCCACGGCGATCGCAGCGGTTCGATCGGCCATGGATGCCTACTCAAATTTGAATATTGACGAGGCCAAAACCCAATTAGAAGAGACCCTTGCCCTGGCAGCGGATCTCAATGCAAGGACCCTTGCCCGAATTTATACCAGCTTGGGCATGGTGTGGAGTGGTGGGTTTTCAGAACCTGAAAAAGGCCAGGAGAATTTCAAGATCGCAGTGTGCCTGGACGGTGATATCTCCGTGGATCCACTATACCTGACGCCGGAAATCGAAACCGAGTTCAACTTGGCAAAGCTCCAGGTCACCCCAGAGGCCTGTGAGGAGATTCTGTCCGACGTTGTGTTGCCCGCGGATTTTGCGTCGGCCAGCGAAGAGACACCTGCTGAAGAACCATCCCAGCCCACACCATCGATTGCCCCCTGTGGTGATCACATGCCTATAACAGAGCAAAAACAAAAACACGAGTTGCCGTTCTATTTAGAGCTCAGTTCTGAGTTCGAGAGTAACGTCGATAGGCTGGTCGTAAAGTACGCGTTTGATGCCTCTCCAGACTACACCGAGATTGAATTAAAACCCACGGGGGATGGTGTTGGCGCCTTGCTCACCTGTGATCAAGGACAAATTCGCGTCTTTGATCCTGCATCAATCTCTTATTTTATCGAGGGAACGGACGTTACCGGTCAAGTCGTATGTGGGCACGGCATCGAGGAAGCCCCGATTCAAATCCTGATGATGCCCGATGCCCAACCACTGCCCGCATTCGGCGACTTGCGGCCAAAGGAATGCGCCCCATGTCCGCCATGGGACGAGACATGCGCTAAAAAAGACGCTCTTCCAGGACGCGGAGAGGTCTGCTCGCCCACCGTGGGATGCCAAATCGGGCTCGTCTGTAGTGATTTGAATGTTTGCGAAAAAGGTTGGGCCAGCGCTGGCCCCAAAGATGGTCCGAGCAAGTTCTATGTCAATGTGGGAGGCGGTGGCGGTGTTGGCTACTTTAAAAAGGATTGGCAGACGCGCATATGGGACGGGAACGCTCCGAACCGAGGGGCACCTGGTCCTGGGGCGATCGTCATCAAGGACCAAGGAGGGGGCTTTGCTTGGAGTGGTATTCCAGTGCGGTTGGCGGTTGGCTTCTTTGTGACCCCCGACCTCTCCCTCGAGGTGTCGGGACGATTTGATGTGTATGTGGTGTCGGTTAACAACCCGACAAGTTGTTGGGATCAAGTAGGGGGCGTGCCCAGCGGCAATGACATTAGTTGTGACCCCTCCGCATTTCCAGATCCAGAGCTCGTAGACCCCCAGAGTGATGCACAAGTGGAGGCGTATTGGAAGCGATCCATCGCGCTCAGGAACGACGGGAGTCAGATTTGGACGTCGGAATACCAGTACGCCTGGATCGTAAACGCGCGGGCCAGGTACCGGGTGTTAAAATCAGGACCAATGGGGATCTCACTGTTTGGCGGTGCTGGATACGGCCAGATGCAGTTTCGCGTGCCGAGCGATGAGACGAATTACTTCCCCATGACCGGAATGGTGAATGTGGAGCTCGGCCCGGCCCTTTCTTTCTTTTTCAACAACCATGTCGGGTTGCAAGTGGAATTACCAATTGATTTTTTATTCGGCGACGGCTTTTCTGTAAACGCGGACTTGGTGTTGGGAATGGGGATTGGATTTTAGTAGGCAGCGCTTGACGGTGCAGCAAGGGTTTGTTATGAGACCTGGTCTCCGGACCCCAATGGACGGAGAGAATGTGGACGAAGGCACGTAGCTCAGTGGGAGAGCACTACCTTGACGCGGTAGGGGTCAGCGGTTCAATCCCGCTCGTGCCTACTGGTGCCGGGCGATTGAGACACGAAGGTACCTGTCGGCCATGAATGCCGAATATAGTTATTTTGCACACCTCGACAAAACATTGCCATCGAATGTCAAATCATGGTTAAACCCTCTATGATACATCCATGAAAACTGAAGCAAGAGATCGGTTTGCACCTGGATCAGTCGGCGCCTCCCTGGCTGCCGGAGACCTATTGAAGCCCGACACTGTGGGTGCAGTGCTATCAGACGGGACCATCGTCGACCTACAAAGCCCCCTGCCGACCGAGACTTCGCCAACGCCCTTGCGGTCCGGCGATGCGCAGGCATTGGAAATCCTCAGGCATTCGACTGCCCATGTGATGGCCGATGCTGTGCAGCGGCTTTTTCCCGGCACTCAGGTGACGATCGGCCCGGCCATTGAAAACGGTTTTTATTACGATTTTGACCGGCCCAGCGGCGGGTTTACAGAAGAAGAGCTCGCGACGATCGAAGCCGAGATGCAGCGCATCATCGACGAGGGCCACCTATTTGACCGGGTTCAAGTAACCCGAGATGAAGCGCAGGCCATGTTCGCCTCGATGAACGAGCAGTACAAGCTGGAGATCCTCCAAGGAATTGCCGAGGACGCGCCCATTACCCTTTACCGACATGGCGAGTGGGTAGATTTATGCGCTGGCCCGCACGTGCCCCATACCCGGTTTTTAAAAACATTTAAACTCCTGTCCGCAGCAGGGGCGTATTGGCGCGGCGATGAACGCAACAAGATGCTTTCCCGCATCTATGGCACTGCGTTTGCCAATAAAAAAGACCTCAAAAAACACCTGGCCCTCCGAGAGGAGGCCAAGAAGCGGGATCACCGCAAGCTGGGCAAGGAACTCGACCTGTTCAGCATCCACGACGAGATCGGCGGCGGCCTGGTGCTTTGGCACCCCCGCGGCGCCCGGGTACGCACGGTAATCGAGCAGCACTGGCGCACTGCCCACTCTCGGAACGGGTATGACCCGGTCTTGTCTCCCCATGTGGGGCGCGCCAACCTCTGGGAACGATCCGGTCATCTGGAAAATTACAGCGACGCCATGTACGCGCCCATGGATATCGAGGGCAACCCCTACTACATCAAGCCCATGAACTGCCCGTTCCACATGGCCATTTACAAGTCGCGATTGCGCTCGTATCGAGATTTGCCCCTTCGCTGGGGCGAGCTCGGCACGGTCTATCGGTACGAGCGGTCGGGTCAGCTCCACGGCCTGTTGCGCGTGCGGGGATTCACTCAGGACGACGCCCATCTGTTTATGCGGCCGGATCAGCTGAGCCAGGAAATACAGCGCATCATCCAATTCGGCAACCGCATGTTCGCCAGCTTTGGATTTACTGATCTGGAATTCCGGCTCTCCACGCGGCCCGAGAAATATATCGGAGACCTGGCGATTTGGGAGCGCGCCGAGAGCGCTCTCAGGCAAGGTCTTGAACGCGAGAACATCCCCTACCAAGTCGACGAAGGGGAGGGGACCTTTTACGGCCCCAAGATCGACGTAAAGATACGCGATGCGATCGGGCGGCTCTGGCAGTGCACCACCATTCAGGTGGATTTTAACCTGCCCGAGCGCTTTGACCTTTCATACATCGGCGAGGATTCCAAGCGCCATCGGCCCGTTGTGCTGCACCGGGCCCTGCTCGGGTCACTCGAGCGGTTTTTCGGTATTCTAGTGGAACACTACGCCGGTGCATTCCCGGTTTGGCTCGCTCCAGAGCAGGTGGTATTGCTCACCGTGGCCGAACGGCACATTGCCTTTGCCGAAGAAATTCGCGAATTGCTCACAAAAAGGGATTTGCGCGTTGTAACCAGCTTTGGTACCGATAAACTGGGAGCGAAAATCCGGGAAGCGCGCCTGATGCGCATTCCCATCATGGCCGTGATTGGAGATCAAGAGGTTGAACAGCAGGGGGTGTCCTTGAGAACGAGGGCTGAGGGGGATAAAGGTTTTGTCTCCTTGGACGATTTTCTAAAGGAACTCGAAGAAGCGGCGACAGCGCCAATGGTTTGATTTTGTGGTATAACGGCGTAGCCTAGAAGAATTGGCTGCAGAGTCGAAGGAGGTGAGGCATTAGGAATGTAAGGGGCAAAGTAGAACGAGGTCCCCAAATACGGATTAACAACATGATTCGTCGCCCTGAGGTGCGGGTCATCAATCCCGAAGGCAAGCAGCTCGGCATCTATCCGATATACCAAGCCATTGGACTCGCCGATGAGCTCGGGTTGGATCTGGTGGAGATCAATCCCAAGGCCAATCCACCAGTGTGCCGCATCATGGACTTTGGGAAGTTCAAATACGAGCAGAAAAAGCAGGCAAACCTAGCTCGCAAGCGACAAAAGGTCATCGAGGTCAAAGAGGTCAAGATGCGACCCAAGACCGACGACCACGACTTCGACTTCAAAGTAAAGCACATTCAGCGATTCTTAGAAGAGGGGAATAAGGCAAAGGTTACGATCCGTTTTAGGGGGCGGGAAATGGCGCATCCGGAGATGGCGGCAAAGATCCTGGACCGGGTGTTTGAAGCGGTCAAAGATATGGCAGTTATCGAGCAGCCCTACCGCATGGAGGGCCGGACGATGACCATGATCCTGGCGCCTGGCAAGAGCACCTCTGGCGCACAGCAAACCCAGGGTTAGTCGATATACCTATAATAAATGGGCTTTTTTACTTGCATCCAGTGCGCGTTGGGGGTAAATAGGGTGGCCTTCATTTGGAGGCGGTGAGGTGTAGAAATCCATGCCGAAGATGAAAAGCAACAGGGGCGCGGCAAAGCGTTTCAGAAAAACGGCCAAAGGCAAGATTCGCTGTGACAAGCCGTTCCAGAGCCATATTCTTACGAAAAAGACGACCAAGCGCAAGCGACGGCTCAGAAAGAACAGCATTCTCCATCCCAGCTTGAGACGGCAGGTGCGTAAACTGCTGCCTTATTTGTAGGCAGCCGGGCGCGCCAACAGTGTGCCGTCGTATATAAGGAGCGAATAGCATGGCTCGCGTAAAAAGAGGATTCAAAGCCCGCCAGCGTCGCAATCGAACGCTAAAGCAGGCCAAGGGGTTTTTCGGGTCCCGATCTAGGCTGTTTAGAATCGCGAATGTGGCTGTGATGCACAGCCTGGCAGATGCGTATATCGGCCGCAGGTTGAGAAAGCGGGATATGCGCCGATTGTGGATCACGCGTATTGGAGCTGCAGCAAAAGCCCAGGGGATTAGCTACTCGAAATTTATCGGCGGCCTCAATAAGGCTGGCGTAGCTCTCAATCGAAAGGTTTTGGCCGAGCTGGCGATAGCGGATCCCGGCGGCTTTAGCGCACTTGCCGATATCGCGCGCAGCGCAAAGTAATCCATAACCATCGGGGCTCGTCTGTTCCCAGTATGTTATTCCCCATTCATCGAGGAAGCGTGCGCCATGGAACCCAAGGACATTATTGCGCAGCTCAGCGCACTCAAAGAACAGTTTGAGAGTGGGCTCGTCCAAGTAACTGACGAGCAGGCAATTCGGGCACATCAGGCCGCGTTTCTCGGGGCCAAAGGGGCAGTGACCACCCTCAGCCGAATGATAAAAGACGTTCCCCCTGAGGCGCGCCCAGAGGTGGGTCGAGTCTTCAATGCGGCCAAAAAAGAGATCAGTGCGGCCGTGGCTGCTGCCATTGAACAGAGCCGATTAGCACGCGAACAACAAGACCTGACACAGCACGTGGATCTGACCCTGCCCGGCCGGATACCCCAAGGCATCGGACAACTGCACCCGCTTACCATTGTCATGTACGACATCGTAGACATTTTTACTGCGATGGGGTTTGATGTGGCGACCGGACCTGAGATCGAAACCGATTACTACAATTTCGAGGCCCTTAACTTCCCCCCACTTCACCCGGCAAGGGATATGCAGGATACCCTCTTCATCAAAGAGGGGCACACGCTCCTCAGGACGCATACATCGCCAGTGCAAATTAGAACCATGCTCTCGCGGCCCTTGCCCATTCAGATCATCGCACCTGGTGCGGTCTATCGCAGGGACGATGATCCAACCCATAGCCCCATGTTCGTTCAAATCGAAGGGCTCCTCGTGGATCAGGGGGTGAGTTTTGGCCATCTAAAAGGGGTGTTAGAAGCGTTTCTTAACGAAGTGTTCGGAGAAGATGTGGCGTTAAGGCTCAGGCCGAGCTTTTTTCCCTTTACCGAACCATCGGCAGAAGTCGATATTCAGTGCATCTCCTGCAGGGGCAGCGGCTGCCGCCTCTGCTCCCAGACCGGTTGGTTGGAGATCCTCGGGTGCGGTATGGTCGATCCCAATGTGCTCGAAGGTGTGGGGATAGACCCTGAAAGGTACACGGGATTCGCCTTTGGGTTGGGCATTGACCGCATTGCCATGCTCAGGTACGAAGGCATTACCAGCATTAAGCTCTTTTACGAAAACGACCCCAGGTTCCTCAGCTGTTTCACGAGGTAATCCATGCGCGTCAGCCACAAGTGGATCTGTGAGATCGCAAACATATCAGCTGGCCCTGAAGCGCTGGCCGATCGCCTCACCATGTCTGGACTGGAAGTTGAGGGCATACAGTCAGTGGGGATCGGATACGACAACATCGTCGTCGCTGAGGTCATGGCCAAGGTAAAACACCCCAAGACAGCCAATTTGAGCGTGGTAGATGTGACCCTTGGCGGTGCGCCGATGCAAGTCGTATGTGGTGCTGCCAATTGTCCTGGGCCAGGCGGCCGGGTGGTGTTCGCCCAGCCAGGTGCGATCATCGGTGGGAACAAAGTTCAGAAAAAAGAAATCCAAGGCGTGACATCCATTGGCATGATCTGCTCCGAACAGGAACTCGATATCGGCCCGGACGGTGAGGGGATTTTACTGCTTTCCGACATTACCGACGCACCCCCTGGAACGCCGATTGTAGATGCGCTCCAGCTCAAGGACGCGATTTTAGATGTGGGCGTGACCCCCAATCGCCCGGATGCACTCAGCCAACGGGGCATTGCGCGGGAAGCCGCCCTACTTCTTGGACAGCCATATTGTCCAAAGCAACTGGATGCAGCGCCTGAAGGTGGTCCACAAATAGATACGCTGATCCGGGTCTCGCTGCGCGATGCCGGGGCGTGCCCCAGATACGGGGTTGCTGCTGTTTGTGGCGTGTCTGTAAAAAAGAGTCCCTTTGCCATTCGATATCGGCTGCACACCCTTGGCGTGCGTCCGATCTCAAACCTCGTGGATATGACCAACCTTATCCTCCTCGAATACGGCCAGCCCCTGCATGCATTTGACTTGGACCGGTTGGCAGGTGGGGAGATCGCCATTAGAAAGGCGCAGCCAGATGAGAAAATCGTCACCCTCGACGAGGTGGATCGGACACTGACACCCGACGATCTGTTGATCTGCGATGGTGAGCGCCCGGTTGCCATTGCCGGGGTGATGGGCGGGGAGAATACGGGCATTACCGATGAGACCAAAAACCTACTCATTGAATGCGCCTATTTTGAACCCACTGGTATCCGTCGAACGTCCAAAAGGCTTCGGCTGTCTACCGAGTCTTCCTATCGATTCGAGCGGGGCATCGATCCGAACATGGGGCCGGATGTGTTGAACGCAGCCACTGCCATGTCCGTGGCACTGGCCGGTGGCCTGCGGTCGCCCGGGACCTATGATTGCTATCCCAAGCCAATTGTTCCAAAAGTCGTGACGTTAAGACCGGCGCGATTTGAGCGCATCATGGGGGTTCAAACGTCTGCAGCCGAGATCAACACCATCCTTTCGGGCCTGGGCGCGGCCGTTGAAGATGGGGATAAAGGGAGCATCGTAACCGTCCCCACTGCCCGTCCGGACATTGAGCGGGAGATAGATCTCATCGAAGAGGTCTCGAGAATAAAGGGATTGGATAAGGTATCGTCTGTGTTCCCGAGGATTCGGGTGTGTGCGAAGAAACGCGAAGGGTTTGATCTGGCTCGTAGGGCAAAGGCGTTATTTGTTGCGCTTGGCCTCAGCGAGGTTGTCACCTACTCGTTTGTGCCAGAGCCCCTACTCACAGCAATGAGCGACGGCAAGGGTATCGTTCGAATGGCCAATCCCTTGAGTGCAGAACGAGGGGTCATGCGCACGACCCTATTGCCAGGCCTCTTCGAAGGGTTGATTCGGGCCAGATCCCGGTTTTTACCAGGGATTAGACAATTCGAGGTGGGCCACACCTTTTGCGATGTCGGCGGTGAATTGCCCAATGAAGTGCTTCGGGTCGCGGGCATGTTGAGCGGGCCCACAACGCACAATTGGATAGGCGAAGACGACCGTTTGTCGGATTTTTTTGATGCCAAGGGCATTGTCGAGGCCTTTGTTTACCAATACGCAGGGATAGCGCCGACCTTTGAAGCGCGCAGCGATATGGCGTGGATGCACCCGCAAAAGACCTGCCAGATACTTGCAGCAGGAAAGCCAGTGGGTTTTTTGGGTGAGTTGCATCCGACCCTGTTGGCCCAGCACAAACAGCCGCCAAAGACCAGTGTTTTTGAAATTGAGCTGGAGGCTCTGTGGCAGAAGCGGCGTCGATCCAGGGCATGTGGACTTGATGAATTTCCTCCTGTGACGCGAGATATCGCAATGTTGGTGGACGAGGATCAAGATGCCGGGCCGATAGTACAGGCATTTGAAGAAGTGTGTGGACCATTGGCAAGGGATATTCGGCTATTTGACGATTATCGGGCCGCGGGCATTCCAAAAGAAAAAAAATCCCTTGCATTTACGATTGTCTACCGATCTGCTGAGCGCACGCTAACCGAGGCGGAAGTTGACGGGATTCACCGAGAGGCTGTGGCCCAGGTGCTTTCTCGGTTTGGAGCGGTTCAGCGCTAGCGCAGCTTGCTTTGGGGGATCAAAATAAAGGGACGTGTCGAGACGACTTGACGATTTATAAAAGATTCCCAATAATTGTACTGCGCAGTTGGTTCCAAAGTGTTTCAAGGGTTGAACGACGAGATATCATATGATTAAATGGATTAATTCAAAGGGAATGTGAACTAGGCTATAGAAATGCGATTGGTCGAAGGAGATGAACGGATGACCAAGGCGGATATCATCGAGCGTGTGTACGACAAGGTTGGTGGCTTCTCCAAAAAGGAGGCTGCCGAAGTCGTTGAGACTGTCTTTCTGTTGATGAAACAGACGCTGTCGAGGAGCGAGAAGATCAAGATCTCGGGATTTGGCAATTTCGTCGTACGCGGAAAAAAGGAACGGATGGGACGCAATCCTCAGACCGGGCAGCCCATTGTCATCCAGGAACGATCTGTGCTCAATTTCAAACCGAGCCAGGTGCTGAAAAACGCGCTAAACCAGAATCGAACGTAGCTCGATTGAATTTGGAAACCGCCCTCTAACGATATTGATCAATACGGGAGTCAGATGGGTGTGGCGAGCCGGGTGGCACTTCCAGACAAGCTCTACTTCAAGATTGGCGAAGTGGCCAATCTGACGGGCGTGAAACAGCACGTACTGCGCTACTGGGAGTCGGAATTTTCCCATATCAAGCCTCAAAAATCAAAGACCAACCAACGGTTGTACCGGCGTCGAGATGTGGAAGCTGTGCTCGCAGTTCGACACTTGCTCTACGATTTAAAATTCACCATCGAGGGTGCAAAGAAGCATCTCAGCGAGACAGGGGTTCAACCGTCATTACCCCCACCCAAACCAGAGGAAATTGCCGCGCGCGCGCGGGCAGAGGCGCTCGAAGAGGCGTCTACCGAGGTGACGCGCGTCCGAGCCCAGCTAAAGAGCGAACATGAGATACAGCTCCTCAGCCTGCGGCACGAGCTGGCCCAATTTCTAAAGAAGATCGAAACGATTGAAGAAGATTGAGGTAGCGTCCCCCACGGTTACCCATTTATACACGGGGCGTCGCGAAAGTCGCAAAATTGTCATTCCCGCGCAGGCGGGAATCCATAAACCGTTTAATTTAGTTTGTTTCTGGACTCCTGCCTTCGCAGGAGTGACGTGTATTCGTACCTTGCGCTTCGAAGAGCGGTCTGATAGAAAGTGGCAACCTTTTTCGGGGCGTGGCGCAGTCTGGTTAGCGCGCTTGACTGGGGGTCAAGAGGTCGGAGGTTCAAATCCTCTCGCCCCGACAAAGAAAAAGCCCAGCATTTTCAAAGTGCTGGGTCTTTTTGTTGGGGGGGGTGAGCATAAAAGTCAGGGCGGCTGGAGTTCTAACTGTATAAATTTTCAGCAAATTAACGCTTGCGAAATCAAATCAAATCGTTATAATTGTTATATAGGCTAATTAAGTTATATACGCTTACTAACTATAGGGAAAGGCAGCGGGTTGATGAATATCATTATTACGGGTTGGGCATTCGACTCTTACCTGGACCTAAAGAATCGCCAGATATTCGACGCCGAAGAATACAGGAAGACCCTACGACCCGGTGTACTTCTTCTGAAAACGTATCCCAATGATCCCTTTTTTAATTCAAGCAAATTCTGGTCACAAGCAACCGACAGTGCCAAAAATAGGATACCCCATGGATTTAAAATGAAGTGGCACCAGATCGGTAATGGCAAGGTTCAACTTCGGTTACCTGTTGGTGTCTACACTGAAGCGTATCTGTGTGAGGCTTACGTAAAGAAGAACGAGGTCTTTGAAAAGAGACAAATGGCACGATTTAAAACCCATCTCGCACTGATCAACAACAATCGATTCACAGTGCATGGGAGGCTATCATGAGCTTTCAGGCCGTTCTCGATGTAGAAAACCAACTGGACTTATATGAAATAAGCTACCAGATGAAAACCGCTGGTTTGCCAAAACCGTTTATTGCAGCAGCCGTTAAGACCGCTCTCGAATTCGAGGGTGTTTACGACCTGATGCGCTTATGGCAGGAGTATACGGAACCGGAAGATCGTGCTGAAATTATTGCGGATCTTCAAGATATGATTGATGATTGTGAGCAGAAAGATAAAGTTGAAGCCGTATACATACGTTTTGACGATCTCGATACCATCGCGCAGAATATTCGACAATTTAAGGATTCCCTTAGAGAAAAAGTGGACGCACGAGGTGGAATAACAAAGCTTGCCCAAGAAACTGGAATTCCACAACCGTCGCTGTCGCGTTTCTTTAACTCAGCATCACGGCCGAGGCGGAATACCTTGTATCGCATAGCAAAAGCACTTAAGTTGAGTGAAGTCGATATTGCCACGGAATGGAAGAGATAGACGCTCACACCCCGTTCTGGTCCTGAAGGCGCGGCACGGGCTGAACAAGATATAACAAATATCTACATGTGTTGGAGTAGGACCTGAATGGATGCTTTGCTAACCGTGCTTTTGACAAACGATGACGGCATAGATGCCCCTGGTATCCGCGCTTTAGAATCCAAATTCTTGACCTATGACAATGTCGAGCTTTGGGTGGTAGCCCCTGACAAGGAGCGATCCACCACGAGCCATGGCATGACCCTGACCCGACCCATATTTTCAGAGCCCCGGGGTCAAAGGCGATTTGCCGCTTCTGGATTGCCAGCTGATTGCGTCTACTTAGGGATGTTCGGCCTGATGCCACGGCTGCCAAACGTGGTGGTCTCAGGTATCAACAGGGGAGCCAATCTTGGGCGGGATGTGATCTATTCCGGTACGGTGGCTGCAGCCCGGGAAGCTGCGCTTGACGGTGTACACGGTATTGCGGCGAGTTTGGTGTTTGGTGATGATTACGGCGCGGCAGCGTCAAGTGTCTGCGAGATAGCGTTGGAAATCGCGCGGCAACCAGCTGCTATGCCGTTGCTGCTCAATCTAAATTACCCGGGCGGTACATTTCGCGGTCCTTGCCTGGCCCCGCTTGGGGCTCGCACCTATCCGCGGGTTGTTTCCAAACGGACGGCACCCATAGACAACCGGACCTACTATTGGCTCGGTGGGCCCAGGATTGAAGATCAGGAGCGCGCTGGCACAGACGGGGCATTGATTGCAGCGCAGATCGCATCGGCAACCTTTTTGCGCGTCGACCAGACAGACCAAGCGCTGACAGCGAAAGCGGCACCGATATCGACAATCGCATCCATTGAGGGGGCCGAATGACAGAAAACAAAACACCCGCGATCCCGGGCACTGACACACCAATCATCACTGTCGCAAAGGGCGTGTTCATCGGTATTGCGAACATCATCCCCGGTGTATCTGGCGGTACGTTCGCATTGATTCTCGGCGTGTTCGACCGCATGGTGGCCGCGCTCAACGCGCTGGGCCCTAGAACGATAAAAGCCGTCATTGAGTGTGGTTTGGATCGCTTTAGAAAAGCAGGTCGCCAAAGCATCATTGCAGAATGGCAGCGGATTGACGGGACATTTCTCTTATTGCTCTTCGCCGGCATGATAGCTGCCATCTCTTTCTCCTCATTTTTAATCGATTACCTACTCAAGTATCACGTTGCCCCGACGCTGGCTTTTTTTATCGGCCTGATCTTGCCCTCGATTGCAATTCCTTGGGCCATGATGAAAAGGCGAGGGCTTACAGTACTGTGGGTTGTCCCTGGCGTTGCCCTCACCTTGGGGGTTTCCCTGATCATGCCCGACTCAGGTACCGGGTCTGATAACCTCGCTCTGGCCCTCCTGACAGGGGCCATTACAGTGAGCGCCATGATACTGCCTGGTTTAAGCGGGTCTTATGTCATGCTCGTAATGGGCCAATACCAGAACGTCATTACCAAGCTCACCGGTCTACAGCGCGGCCTCGCCCACGGCCAAATAGACGTGGGTGCGGTCCTGTGGCTCGGAGCGCTGGCCGTTGGTATCGGCATTGGCATGTTACTGTTTGCGCGGCTATTGAATTTTCTTCTGGCCCGGTTTCGGTCAGCCACGATGGCCTTTCTGATCGGTCTTCTCCTGGGCAGCCTATGGGTACTTTGGCCCTTTAAGGATGTGGCGAGCGGTGCCGAAGTGGTGGACCGCCAGGGAGAGGTCAAAGAAGAGGTCAAAATAGCCACAGCAGACAATCGCATGCCGCAAACCAGTACTGAAGGATTGATCGGCGGCGGATCCCTTGTCGCAGGCCTTGTGTGTTCGGGTGGCCTTATTGCTATGGGTAGACGGCGCAAAGAGAGCACATCCAATTGACAGGCGCCCATTGTCACAACGGGCTCGCCCCTGTGGAGTCTCTCAGGTAATGCGCTGAATCTGCCGTCTCAAGGTTTCTATTGCTTTGGGATCGAACGGGCGACCGCCAAAGCGGATCGAATTGTATCGCGTCGTGATATGGATAACTTCATGGGCGATAGGGATGCCGTTTAACGCGAGCCCGTTGGCGTGCTCGATTGGCGTGACAGCACTGGGTCTTGGAAATCCCAGCGCGGCTAGGTGCTGTTCCAGTTTTCTGTAGAGGGCTCGGACCTCATTCTGGTTTTTTTGAATCTGTTTTTCGGTTTTCGAAGTTGGCATACCCTGCTTTTTTCTGCGTTTAATCCAGTAGAACATTGCGGCGAAACCAGCCAGGCCGAGTGCGGTTAGGAAGGGCCACACTGGCATCCCGATGCGAAGGGTGCCGGGCGTTCGCTGTCTTCTTAGGCGTTGCCAAAGATCCATGGCGAGTTCGAATTGAGATGACGCATCGTAGCTCACCACGTATTTATGCCAGCGCATGCGAAGGGTATCTAGGAGCAACACCAGGGTTGATGGTGCCCAGGGGTCGATTGCTTCAGCACTAGCAGGCGTGGCATCCACTGTCACCCACTGGCCGTCTAGAAATACCTCGGTCCACGCGTGGGCAGATTCGGAGCGAACTGCGTAATAGCTGCCGATCCCGTTCCAATCGATGCTTGAAAACCCAGTGACCAATCGGGCTTGAATGCCGACGCCGCGCAGCAGGAGGGTCAGGGCAGTGGCAAAGTGTTCACACGTACCTGTTCGTCGCGTAAAGAGGAATCTATCGAGTGGCGTGCCGGGCTGGGTATGGAGATTTTCGGCATCGAATTGGGTTGCATAGCGATAGGTTGTTTTGAGCCCGTGTATCAGCCGGTTTGTTTGTATCGCCTGGGGCCCCTCTCCGGCTATTTTTTGAGCCAGCGCCACCAGCCTCGCGTTCTTTTGGGGCAGTTGTAAGTACTGCAGCTCATCCGACGGGGGCGGTCCGTAAGGTGCTGTACCTGTCAGAAAAATTCTGTACCGAATGCCGACCTTCGATGTATCGGAATAGCGAATCGTTCCGTATTGGCTCTCTTCGAGTGCCCGCGGCGCAGGGCCATTGCGGGTTGGGGTGGAGAATGTCCAGATATGACCGGTGCCCTCGGGAGTGAAGACCAGGGGCGGCTCGATGGACTCGAGCAGGATCTCAAATCCATGGGTTTTGGCGTGAATAGCTTTCGCCTTATCCAGGGTTACGCCTTTCCCCTGGTTTGACAGCTGTCGCCATAATGGGGATTTGGATAGTTTCCATGTGTTGTCTTCGTATGTATCGAAGATAGCCCCCCTTATTTTTAGAGGCCAATGTTTGGGAAGTCTCTCGGAGAATCCAAAGGGTTTGAGACGCATTAGCACTGTTTCATTATTGCGAATAAGGTCAATGTCGCCGATTGTGACGGATGGGCCAAATCCCACGGTGGCGTGTCGGTGGGGCAGGCGACCGAATAGGCCAAAGCCCATGCGGGGAAAGATGATAAACAGCACGGCTGTCAGAACCAGAATGGGCAGCGATAGCAAGGAAGAGCCTGCGATAAAGGTCGGTGACACGAGTCGCCGGGACCTGAGTAGGCGCTCCAGAGTACCTGGCCCCATGGGGTGGGCCTTATCTGTGAAACGCTGCTCCATCTCTCTGCGAAGGTAGGCGAGGGCCAAGACCGGCGGGCATAATGCGACAAACATCAGAAAAGACGCGGCATAGGAGAGATCGTCCACAGCGACAGTTGCCGCAATGATGTGCAGAAAAGACAGGATCACAATCTGCGAGTAATCCGACGCGACCCCCCGGCAACAGAGTTTGATGCCGAGCAAGAGCATTGTGAATTCAATACCGACTTCGACAGGGTGTGTGCCACTACTGAATCGGATGGCCTGCACGATGAAGAATAGAAACGCGACCAGTGTCATGGCGCGCCGGTATTTTTTTAACCGAGTGAGCGGCGGCTCTAACATCCAGCCGATTGCCCCAAGGACTGGCAGCGCAACCACCCAGAAACGACTGATTTCACCTGAGCCGAGGAGTGGAAAAGCAGCAATGCCGGCTAGGGCAAAGGTCGATATTTTCTGGGCAAAAGCAAATCTCATTCACCCTCCCCAATGGGTTTATTCATGAGAAGAGAAGTATTTATCTTCTCATTTTTCTCATACATAAAGATTATACCAAGGAAGGAGGATGTTCGAATAAATCAACCGCTGAAATAGTGGATATGTCCGTGGGCCTTGCTGATATTTTGGGGTAACCGATTTCTCATTAATCGCGCAGTTCGATTGCGGAGCAATCGCCGTTGTACATTGGCTACCCAAAAAGGAGACGCACTATATCTTGTATTGGGTTTGTGATCTATTGTATTAGAAGTATGGACCAATTGATGACGCGATGATTGTACTTTATCATCCCTGTGGTTGCTGGTATTAATAGCACCATTTATGAATGGTGGAACCGAACTGGATTGATTAAAAAGATTAGACGTGTTTTTTGACCAAGTATCAGTAGAAGAAAAAACCGGATTGCTAATCAAAAAATAGCTCTTCAAGAAAGCATTAATAGTGCCATCTCGTACATCAACGTATTTCCATTCCCGTTTTAGCTGATCGAAATCCCATAACATGCATATAACGGGATCATCAACTTCATCGCTATAACTCCTTTTACCACCAATCTGTTTAAAGCCCATGAATTCGTAGAATTTTTTTTGATTTGGACTAACAGATATAACAACTCCCGTACTATACATCCAAGCATACACAAAAAGATGGCGAATCAATTCAGTACAGATTGAGGTGTGACGATATTGCGACGCCGTTGCTTGACAAGATATTTCACAGAGTCGATAATTCTTTAGGCGAAATGAGTCGAGTTCGCGTTTAAATGCCATGTCCGAAGGCAGACCAAGTGGTTCTGAATCTATTATCATACTTAGTGTACTGATTATATATTCTTTGATCTTAGCAACATATATTATAGTTAGTGATTTTGACTCAAAGCGTCTTATTCGCATTCCGGACTTCCTAGGAAAAATAAATTTCATATCCGTAAAAACATCGTGTATCAATCTGTAGGCCTGTTCCAATTCTTTCTGGGTAGTAGCCCTGGTATAAGAAGCGCCTGTCTTATCCTCTGCAAATAGACCTTGATGTTGATAGAATGCTAAGCGACGCTCGTCTTTGCTTCTCGGCTTGTTTGTATTATTGGCGCGTTGTGTCGTTAAATTTTTTACATTGGACGGAATTGAACTTACCACTGCCATTATACATCTCCCCATTGCCGCAGATCTCTCCTGCAGCCCCAATAAGAATCTGATCTCACTTTGGTCTCAGACCCTTTGTATGCGATTTATATGAGGTTCGCCATACGAAATATTGCGTATGCCTCTTAACCCCTTTATTCAGACCGTTGAACTTACTTCTTGGTATCCTCGAGCTGTTGGTTTATTCGGTATCTACTCCCCTTGAATTGCTACGGTGTGGCACTGTCTATTACCCTAAATGCCAGCCATACCCCAAACAAGTACCCCTGCTACCTCGAAAAACAGGTTCATGGCCTATTTTCCGAGTAGCCTAAATTCCGGTTGGCCGCTTTGCCTATACATATAATATAGGGCTCAATATTTATGGGTGCCATAATTTTTATTTATTTTTTATTAATCCCTGCGAATTTTTTCACTGAGCCGAATGAACTGTACAAAGAGCTCAGTGAGACTTAAAGCACGTGCCAAAGATGCAGACAACACTGCTATGCTGCCGGGGTTATTGGCAAAATCCATTGCGCTTGCGTCACTCATACATGGACCTTAGGACTATGCCCTCCAATCTATGTAACGTTGTATAGAATTTGGTTTGCATTAACATGATTGGAAATTAATATCCATACAAATCTCTCAATTCCCATATTATTTCTTGATATAGCGGCGGGGTTTATCCCCGCTTGCGGAACAGCTGGGCATTACTTGGTTCTTCACCGTGGGGATTAACCCCACGGCTACAAGATAAGTTGGCTTTCCACCGTGGGGATTAACCACATGGCTACAAGATAAGGTTGAAGACAGGTATTTTGGGGGCGGGCACTAACTAGGCATTGGCCGCGGTCTTGGTCCCCTTTAGAACTGACCAGTCTTGCTTTGCAGTCCAGGTATCAAAGTCAGTCCATCCCACCCCTGGAAACGCCTGCTTCAGCCCCTCAATATCCACGTCGTATCCGACCTGGTCGAACCATTCGAACATTTTGGCAAAGTCCTCACTTTGCTCACGCACGCTCTCCAGTGGGATTTGGAAATAGCCAAACTCACGGCCCGTGTGGTTACCCAGTCGCCTGGCAACATCGGCCCCGCTCAAATCGTCTGAAGCAATGTCGAATCGCTTGCCGAGAAATGCCTCTTTTTGCTCGAAAATCAGCGCTGTAAACCTGCCAATATCCTCGATTGAAATTTGCGCGAGCAGGCGATCTGCTGGCATGACAAGGGCCACATTGCCGTCGATAAGGGCTGGGAGAAACCAGGGGCTCAGCCAGTTTTCAAAAAAGAACACTGGCGCGACGATGGTGTAGGGCAGCCCTGACTTTTCGAGGTATTGTTCAATGGCGTACTTGCTGTCGAAATGGGGGATACCGGTGTTTGTGTCGGCTTTGCCCACAGAGCTGAACACCAGGTGATCCACGCCGGCCTTCAGGGCTGCATCCACCAGATGAATGCCCTGTTCAGTCTCTCCTTGAACACCCAGTTCAAACGGGGTCGTGACGCCAAACACCCCATCCACACCTCTGAGTGCAGCATCGAGTGCCGCCCTGTCTCTCAAGTCTCCCCGAACCAATTCCGCACCTTGTTCAGCAAGCTCAAGTGCGGCCTTAGATTCAGGAGATCTGGTGAGCCCGCGGACCGAATAATCTCCCTTTGCCAGCAATGTCCGAGCAACCGCACCGCCCTGCTGCCCAGTGGCACCAACTACCAATATGACCTTTTTCTTTGACATGATGCCCATCCTTACAGTTTGCCCGGCCAGACCGGGAAAAAACATGAAATTAAAGTAATGATATGCACAGAAACGCAATACGCAACTGCTGGCAGTGGAGGCAAGGCGATAGGGGAAGGCCGCTTTATAACATTGCTGCCAAATATATCAGCAAGGAAGGGGACGTTTTTCGTCCAATGTAGCGGCAACCGCACCCGCTGTCGTTATCAGCGTTGTTGTCACCGCCGTTTGTGTCTGGGTCACTGTCGCTATCAGCATCAGCATCAGCATCACTATCACTGTCGCTATCGCTATCACTATCACTATCTGAGTCTGAGTCAGAGTCAGCATCACTGTCACTGTCGCTATCGCTATCAGAGTCTGAGTCAGCATCAGAGTCTGTGTCGGCATCTGTATCTGTGTCCGTATCTGTGTCTGTGTCTGTATCTGTGTCCGTATCTGTGTCTGTGTCTGTATCTGTATCCGTATCTGTGTCTGTGTCCGTATCTGTGTCTGTGTCCGTATCTGTGTCCACGTCAGGGGCTGCACAACCTGCGGCCTCCATGGCAGCTGGGGCATCCACGAGGCCCTTGCCAAACTGGTTGTCATCCCCTGGCTCACCCACGTCCTCTGCGGTTTCCTCTAAAATGGTTCGAATCTCGGCGCCGGTGAGGGTGGGATCACAGGATTTTACGAGCGCGGCCACCGCTGCCACATGGGGACATGCTTGAGATGTCCCTGCGTAGTAGAAGTAAACAGTATCATCGTCACTATCAACACCATCACTGGGATCCACTGTACCCTGGGCCACGCCGTCCAGGAATCCATCGCTGTCCTGATCGGGAATCGCATTGTCCGACGCCTCACCGCCCGGCGCTGTGATGTCGATCCAGTCGCCATAGTTAGAGAATTCAGAAATCGTATCATCGTAAAAGTCGATGCTGGAGACGGCGATGGCATTGCTGCAGTAAGCCGGATACATGGGCGTTGACGTGCTGTCGTTTCCCGCGGCCGCGACCACCACAACTCCGGCAGCAACAGCACTGTCCACGGTATTGCAATAGCCATTGTCACTTGCGCCACCTAAGCTTAAGTTGATCACATCCGCGCCCTCATCCACAGCCCACTGGATAGCGTCTAGAATATCCGGACCAGACCCCTGGCCATCTGCGTTCATGACTTTTATGGGTAGTATTTTCACGCCAAATGCCACCGAGGCCACACCCGCACCGTTGTTGGTCCACTGGGCAATGGTGCCGGCAACGTGGGTGCCGTGGCCGTTGTCATCTGCTGGGTCGCCGTCGTTTTCTATATAGTCCTTGCCTGGCAGTAGGGTGCCGTCTTCCCAATCCTCATGGGAGAAGTGAATGCCAGAGTCTATGACAGCCACCACAATATCCGAAGATCCCGGCTTAAACCCGGTGTCCATGTTCCATATGCGCTCCATGCCGATACGGGTGAGGTGTTTCTGGGCAGCGTAGTGCTCGTCATCAGGTAGAGCAAACAAATAGGCAATACCGTGGGGCGTGATATCTTTAACGCGAGGGTCTTTACCCACCACAGTGATGACAGCTTCATCCGCAGTGTTTCGATTGTTTTTTCGAGCTACCATAAAGTCTTTGTGATCGTATTTCTTGACCATCGACAAGCCATGGTCGCGCAATACCTGGTGTATGGTCTCCCAGGACGTGTTCGGCTTGAAGAAGAGAACAAATTCTCCAGGTATTTTGGATGGCTTTCCTTTGATCGTATTGAGCGGTGCAGACTTGGTGGTCAATTTAGGGGTTAATTCAGAAAAGCTTACATGGCCCAAGATCAGGCTGAGCACAATCACCAAGGGAACCATAAGATGTCGTCTTATTTTCATCAATCTTTCTCCTGTCTACTCCTAAAAAGGGGTTATATGCCCGATGTTGAGGCCAACAGCGTTGAAATTATACATCAAATAGAGGTGTTTTGCCCGGCTTGTTTTATAAAAATGCCTACTGCAGGCACCGCTCGATGGTGCTAAGGGGGGATGTTCCGTCGTGGCCGGCCACTACAAAAATATAGCCGTTCAACCGCACCATGCCGTAATAGGAGCGGGAGGAGCTGAAGTCAGATCCGGACGCCTGCAGGTCGTCTAGTATGGCGTCGTCAGTGGCTGCTGCTTCGTCGTAGGTAAGGCGTTTCTGCTTGGCGTTGATCGGGTCAGGGCCGCTGGCATAGGTTTCTCTGTCCACCCCGTTAAAAACAAAAAGGTGGTCAAAAAACAGTTCCGCGTCCATGCCGTGGTTGTTCTTGCCTGTAAACTCGAATGCCTGCTGGGTCCACTCTCCGAGCACGCCGTTTTCCTTGGAGATACGGGCAATCTCGAGGGTCATAATGCCGTTGTTCGTCTCAGCATAGAGGTCATCGCCCTGAACGGCGATGAGCATGAGATCGCCCACGTCGCCGCCTGTTTCCAATGGGCCTTCCCCAGGATCGCTCGATGGGCCGATGAACGCCTCTTCTGCCAGGTTGGAGACCACGGTGAAAAAGGCCCGTGGATCGTTGAGGTCGGTCGAGAGGTCGATAAACGGGGTGAGGGTGCCGTCGCTTTGGACTTCTGAGATCTCCGTCGTTCGCAGATATGCAACCCCTGATGTATTGTCTTCGCGACCGCCCATGGCATAGATAAATCGACGCGTCCTTTCTTCGCCAGAGATGGCGAGGGATGTGGCGGCCAGGCCGTCCCGGGCCGTGTTCATGGGCTCATCCTCCTGCCAGAACCCAATGGATCCAGATGGCAATGGCCGGACCGGTTCGGCCAGGGTCAGGGGGAACTCTGCGTTGTCGGAGTAGGTCGTTACCCCGGTTACTTCGGCGAGCAGGTCGGTCCCAGTGCCGTAAACAGATGGGCTCCAGTTGCGATAGATATTGTACCCGGTGGCACCGCTGACCTGGGTCCAGGAGATTTCGACTGTACTGGCTGACGTGGCGTAAAGCATGGCCGGGCGTGAGGCAAGGGACTCGCCCCAGGGTCCGATGGCCGAGACCTGGTAATACCAGACCCCGGACGGGACGTTGCCGGCACCTGCAGCCGTTGCAGCCACTTCGGTAGGCCGCGTCTCAGTGCCGAGTATTCTGGCGCGCTCGACCGAAGTCAGGGCGTCTATCGCGTCGTCAGGCCCGGTGGGCTCGGTTACCGTGTTGTTCGTATCAACCCCGCCCAGGGCATAGAGCCAGTTGCCCACTCGAACGAGCGCGTGTCCCTCTCGAGGGGTATTTAATGCATTGGTCTCTCGAACGCCGAGCACGTCGTTCCACTGTTGAGAGGTCCAGGTCTCGCCCGGGTTCCCATCTATGGTCACAGGCGTAATCTCTGTATCCTCGAGCACGGTTCCGGCAGCATCGATACCGCCAACTGAATAGATGTATGATCCAAGGAACGGATCGAATCCTTCCACTGCATCGTGCCGCCACCTGCCAGTATCCAAGCCGGCATAATCGGTCGCCGGGCCAAGATCTAAATCGTAGAGCTCGAAGTCACCCAAATGCGCTTCTGCCCCGGTTGTCGCACCCCAGTAATACCAGGTATCGAATTGCCCATCTGGATTGGTGACCCGCAGGGGATAGGCACCGTGGGACAGGGATCCGGGAACCGTTGCATCAATGGTATCTGCATCCGTTACAGTGGCTGATACGGGAATTTCCGCGTGAGTGACAGGATCGACCAATACCACTGTCGCACCGGTGACAAAATTTTCTCCTGTAATGACAGTATCCCGGTCTTGGTTTGCCGGCCATCTGAACGGATCGAGGGAGTTGATGTCAGGCGGAGGTGTGCCAGTGACCGTGAATACTTGGCGAATACCGCTGATCTCCCAGTACGCAGACAAACCGCTGAAGTTGGTCACGCGCAGGTGATAGTCGCCCGGCAGCATGGCACTGGTTTCAGCCGGACAGATCGCTTCGAGCTCGGTCGCGTCCTCGTAATAGACCACTGGTGCGCGATAGCGAACAGAGGGATCGTTGACATTAATCCAAGTGACAATGGGTACCGGAGCAAATCCAGTGCCGGTGATGTCAATATCTTTATCAGAGACCTTGTTGTCTGTCTCGTCGCCCGTCCAAACAAGGGCTGGAGAGACATCGGTGACAGTGATCGGCGTTCCTCCCACGATGACTTCCAAACGCTGGGATTCCGGGCAAATGGCTTCATCCACCCCCTGGTGCAAGGTCACGGCATAGGTGCCATCCATGCCCGTGCTGCTGGGCACGGTGACGGTCGCTGCGGTTTCGTTTACGACCTCAACATTTGAAGAGATGACAGTATAGGTATCAACACCATCGCCGGCGATCTTGGTGAGCCCGATTTCCAGGTCGCTTGCGAGCCCGATGCCGATAACATCGAATTCGTCTCCGTTTGCGTCAATGCTGCCCGGATCCACCGTGATGCACTGGAAGCTGGCGCCCGTATCAGAGTCCGTATCCGTACCCGTATCCGTACCCGTATCAGTGCCCGTGTCCGTATCCGTATCAGTGCCCGTGTCCGTGTCCGTATCAGTGCCCGTGTCCGTGTCCGTGTCCGTATCCGTGTCTGTATCCGCGTCCACTGTGGCATTGAGGATTTCCACGTCGTCGATGTACATTCCGTGGTGTACTACCGAATAATCTGAATGCAATCGGAACATCATACTGAAATCAGCACTGACATACTGAGACACATCCACCGTGAGCTCTGTCCAGGCCTCATTGGAAGCGCACCAGCGATTGTTGGCCGTATATCCCTGGGTCGGTGTTACCACCACCCAAGAGGTACCGTCGAACACTTGCAAGTGGCCCCAGTCAAAGTCACAGGCAAGGGTGTCGTGCTCAATGGCGTAAATTAGCTTGAACCGGAGCGCAACCGGATCTCCTTCGCAGCAGGACAGATCCACGGACGGTGAAAAGGCCAGATCTTCGGCGTAGTTTTCGTACATCGCGTCCGCGTCAGTGGCGAGCACACACGAACTGCCCACGGGTAGCCAGGTAGCCTGGCTTGCCTCCCATTCCCCGGACAATTGCCAGCCGTCGTCTGAACAGCCTTCGAAGTCGTAGGGATGACTGGCAATGGCTGCAATTGCGTCGGCACAGGTGGTGGCCTCGCACGGGTCAGCGGCGGTCACTGGATCAGCACCCAGGCAGCAGCGATATCCCAAGTTACCCATTCTAAAATCTGCGGGCGCTGCAAAAAAATCAAAATCGCAGGTCAGGCCGCCTGCCAGGTCGTTGTAGGACCCACCTCGAATCTCGTATTCAGGATGCCCATCGACAATTCTGAAGGTACGGGTCCACTCTTCTGCATTGCCGGAAAGGTCGTACACGTTGCCCGCTGTATCCCAATCCGCGGCACATGGTCCTGCATCACCTGCTGCTTCCCCGCAGGGGAGCAGGGCGTCTTCGATTGGGTTGTGGTCGTGCCCGTTGCAGATGTTGGGGTCGTAGGTGTCGCCGTAGGGGTATGCATAGGGCTCAGTACCGGTGGCGACACCATAGGCACAGGCAAATGCCCACTGTTCAGCTGAGCACAGATCCCAGCATTGCTCAGGGGTTGCTTGGCAATCGATGCCGCTTTCCGGATCGTTGAGCGCCTGACACGCGGCGCGGGCTTCATCAAAGCTCACCATGGTCCACGGCAGCCTCCCGGCGCGAGAACAGGCAGCAGTGGAGACGTCCCCTGCCACCAGGTCTGTGGCATCCCCTCGGGAGGCTTCGTAGGCAGTAATATAGAAATCCGCGCTCATGGGCCCATCCTGGACGTGGATTGTATCCACGCAGGCGAGGATGTTTTCATCTGTCCACCCGTCGCAATCGTTGTCCAAGCCATCGGGCACGGTTCCCTCTGAAACCGGTGTGGGCGGCGTGACTTCGTTACCGCTCTGGCACACTGCGCCCGAGGTCTGTTGTGATAGGTCGCAACACACCTGGCCGGTCTGATCCGCGCTGCACCGGATAACGCCTCGGCTCTCACAGTCGCCCTCACCGCCGTTGTCGCATAAGGAACCGAGACCGGTGTCACCAGACCAAACTTCATCGAGGTGTCCGTCGCAGTCGTTGTCTTGCCCATCGCAGTAGGTCTCCTCGGCCACTGGCGCGCCATCCGTGTCGCACTCCACAACGCCCCCATCTTCACCCATGCACTGATAGTCGCACTGCCACCCCTCAGTGCCCTCGCAAGAGGCGGTCTTGTCGCCTGCACACAGGGGATTGCAGACGGTTGGGGGGGGATCCAGATTCTCGTCTGTGAATGTGTCGCAGTCATTGTCGATGCCGTCACACACCTCTGGCGAGACCAGGCCTTCGTCGGTTTGGCCGTCGCAGTTGTCGTCCAGGCCGTTGCATTCAGTGCCTTCGTTGCCGCCGTTATGGAGGGTGCATTGACAGTCGTCCCCAGGTAAATTGGGATCGTCTGCCTGGCCTGCCTCACATTCGGTGACCCGACATTCCCCCCCGAGGCACGCTACTGACACGGCAAATTCCGGGATCTGGTCTGCGCAGTTGTTGCCGCAGGTGCCGCAGTTTTCCAAGGAAAATATCAGGCCTTCATCGGTCTGGCCGTCGCAATCGTTGTCGATGGTGTCGCACAGGCTTTCGACCGGCATGGGATTGCCTTGGGCGTCGCATTCCACACCACCGCCTTCGTCCGTGCAGTCATAGTCGCATTGCCAGGTGAACGCATCACTGCAGAAGGGGGTCTGGGTGCCTGGGCACGACCCGTTGCAGATCCCAACGGGTGCGGTCAGGTCACTGTCTGCCCCGTCCACCAGGCTGTCACAGTCGTTGTCCAGTCCATCGCAGATCTCCAACGAAGGGGCCACGCTGCCGAGACAATCGGTCCAGTCCGGGGCGATCGGATCCTGATTGCAGGTCTGAATGCCCTGTTGGCAAACACCCTCGTTTGGATCCACACAATCGGGATAGATATTCGGATCGCACCCCCCGCAAAGCCGGGTGAGTTGCTCGTCAGTCTGCCCATCGCAATTGTTGTCCAGCCCATCGCACGTCTCGGCTGACGGCCCGATCTCGCCATTGCACACGATCTTCCCGTCCACGCAGTCGGTCAAGCCGGTTTGACAGACCCCTTCGTTCGGGTCATTCCCTGCTGCGCCGCCGCATGCCTGGCCCAGCCCGGTCAGGTTGTTGTCGATCACGCCATCGCAATCGTTGTCCAGCCCATCGCACAGCTCGTCCTGGGGCGTGATCTCGCCGGTGCAGTCTCCCCACTGACCGGCACTGCACGTCTGCACGCCGGGATGGCAATTGCCGACCTCGATGGGGGTGCCCTCAGAGCACTCTTGGAACAGGGTTTCGTCTGTTTCGCCATCGCAATCATCGTCGATATTGTTGCAATCTTCCATTACCAGAGGGATGGTCTGTCCGATGCACTGGAGCTGACCGCTTTGGCACTCCCATGCTCCAGGGGCGCAGATCCCCTCGCAGACCATTTCCGTGTCGATCTCTTCGCAGCCGATCTCAGCGGTGTAGCATGGGCCGCCACCCTCGGGATTGCCCTCGTCAGGCTCGCCGTCGCAATCGTCATCGAGATTGTTGCACAACTCCTCCCCATTGCTCTCGGCATTTTCATCGCAGCGATATTCACAACCGTTGACCGTATCACTGTCGATATCCCAAAACCCAGGCTCGCATGCTTTGAGCGCGCACGTACCCCCAACACAGTCGACCTCGGCGTTGATGATCTGGCAGACGTGACCACAGCGGCCGCAGTTTAAGATGCTGGTCTCAAAATCCACGTCTTCATCGGTCAGGCCGTCGCAGTCATCGTCAATGCCTTTGTAAAGTCCGTCTCCGAGATCCACGCCATTGCATCTATCTTCTGTGCTCTGGGGCTGACAGAAATATTCGCACCCATCCGTGTCCAAGCCATTTTCATCCCACCAATACGCTGAACAGGCCCCCATGTGGCACGCGCCGTCTTGGCAGAAGCCCAGGGCGTGGGGATAGAGACAGGCGGTGTTGCACGCGCCGCAGTGATTCGGGTTCGCAGTCAAATCCACATCTTCATCGGTCAACCCATCGCAATCGTCGTCTAAACCATCGCAATCATCGTCTGCTGCTTCTGGGACGCAGGTGTCTGAACCCCCATCTGTGTCCCCATCTGAATCCCCGTCCGCATCCCCATCTGTATCTCCATCCCCGTCCGTGTCCCCGTCGCCAGAGGCAGTGGCCGTGTCGGTGTCGGTAGCTCTAAAGTCGTACGGATGAACCTCACAGCCCATTTGAACTACGAGCATCAGAACCAGGGTTGTGGAGATGCTCGCGCATGCACGGCGGTATTGCCATCTTCGGATCAATGCAAGGCATCCAAGCAGAGAAACCAGCAGTCCAGCAGGCATGCCCTGCGGTGCCGCGCCTGGGGTTGTGGTACACATGCACCCGCCTACGCCCGTGACGAGCACCTGGTTGATACCCTGGTCTTGTGACGTGTCTTGGCCATCAGGGGTTGTATCTGTATCCGTGTCTGTATCTGCGTCCGTGTCCGCATCCGCATCGACATCCGTGTCCGTGTCGGTATCTGTATCGACATCGGTGTCGCTGTCTGAGCCCACATATTCGTAACATGCACCATCAAGGCACTGAAAGCCATTGGGACAGTCAATGGTCCAACAGGGATCTTCCACGCACACCCCATCCTTACAGACCTCATAAAAGAGGCATGTCACGCCTGCGCAGGGACCGCCTTGAATGCATTCTCCGGTTCCAGGGTCACAGGTCCACCCCGGATCGCATCCCACGCCGACACAGGGGTCTTCCACGCACTCCCCTTCGTAACATCCAGCCGGGCAATCCATATCGAGACATGGGGGCACACAGGTGCCGAGCGCGTTGCAGTACTCCCCTTCTGCACAGACCACGCCGTGGCATGGATCTTCTATACATTCGCCGTCGACGCAGATCAGACCTGTGACGCAACCCGTGGCGTAACAGCCGATGCTGATGGGCTGACACGTGCCGTTCTTTGGAATACACACTTTGCCCTCAGGGCAAATGGTCTGATCGCACAGCCCCACGCACTGTTGTTTGGCTGCGTTGCATTGACACGGCGGCGTGTGACCCTCGTCGCACCAATACGGGTTGAACACGCATGGCAGGGCCTCTCCAGATGTTTCCGAACAGACATTGGAGATACAGACACGAACCTGGTTGCCCAGTTCGTTTTCGACCCATTCGCACGTGGTACCCATAGGGCAGGCCAGCTCTGCAGCGTCGCATGTTTCAGCACATTCGCCCACAATGCAGATGCTGTCCCCAGGACAATCCACCTCCAGGCCTTCGTCTGTGAGTCCGTCGCAATCGTCATCCAAACCGTTACATACCTCCTCAGAAGGGCTGTTGGCATTACACTCCCACTGGCCGTTAATGCACTGCATCACCCCTTCATCGCACTCGCCCTCTGGTTCGCCTGTTGGAGAGTTGGTGCAGGTATCGCCGAGGGGAAGATCCTCGTCTATTCGGCCGTCGCAGTCGTCGTCCAGGGCATTACAGACTTCCTCAGTGCCGGGTACCTGCCCGACGCATACAATCTCGCAGGTGGATGGATCGTTGTTTTCGCACACGCATTGATAAGTCCCGGATTCGCAGATACCCACGTCTGTGCCGCAGGGCTCGCCGACTCCTGGCAGGTTTTCATCTGTCTCGCCATCGCAATCGTCGTCTGCCAGGTTGCACGTTTCCAAAGTAGGTGTTTCAGGAGGTATGCACTCCCCATTGCCAGTGACTTCTGCGCAGCAGTCTATGGTAGGATCGCCGTTTTCATCCTCGACACACACCCAATAGGCCTCGTCGCAAACGCCGATGGCCTCTTGGCAGACTTCACCTGCGTTTTCTATGTCCTCGGGCTCGTCAGTGAGCCCGTCGCAGTCGTTGTCCAGGGCATCACAGATCTCCTGTTGTGGTCCGATATCCCCCTCGCATTCACCCCATCCTTCCTGGTGTTCCGGTGTGGGTGCGCACCATTGAATGCCCTGGCGGCATTCCCCTTCGTCCGGGTCATCAGTACAATCAAATGTCGGATAAAGCCCTGGCAGGCATCCGCCGCAATTCAAAAAGAGGCCCTCGTCAGTGAAGCCGTTGCAGTTGTTGTCGATCCCATCACACACCTCGGGCCCCACCGCATCTTCGCAGATGACCTCACCGTCTGAACACACCCATACCCCGCACACGTTGCAGTCCTCGCCAAAGGGCGGTCCCAGGTCTTCGTCCGTGTTTCCATCGCAGTCATCGTCGATGTTGTTGCAGGTTTCTGTCTGGGGCACGATTTCTCCGGGACACGCGCCTTGAACCCAGGGATTCCCACCGCCCCAGTTGCCTCCTTGGCAGGTCTGGATGCCCGCGTGGCAGATACCGATACCGCTGGTATAGGCCTCGGTTTGACAGCCCTGCTGCAGGAATTCGTCGGTTTGCCCATCACAGTCATTGTCCCTGTTATCACATGTCTCCTGGACCGGTCCCTGTGGAGAGCCAGTGCAGTCGACCACCCCGCCATCGCAAACCAGAATGCCAGGCTCGCACTCGCCCTGGGCTGGCCCGTCCGGGCACACGCCCCCGTCGTAATCCGGACATCCATTTGGATTGCCACCGCTGCAGAATTCCCCTGTGCTCAGTCCGTCATCGACGAGTCCATTGCAATCGTCGTCCAGGGCATTGCACTGCTCGGGCTGGGGTCCAGTCGATCCCTCGCACGCGCCCCATCCCGGCGTGTCCGTATCCTGGTTGCAGTACTGCAGCCCCTCGTTGCAGATGGCATCTCCGCCGTTCACCGGGCCGCCGCCGCAGGCCTGGAAAATGCCCTCGTCGGTAATGCCGTCGCAGTCGTTGTCCTTGCTGTCGCAATCAATACCCTCTTCTTCAGGCCCTATGCCGGAGCAGGTCCACTCGCCAGCCGTGCACACCCACTGGCCCAGGCTGCATTCGCCCACATCTGTCTCGCCACAAGGACCACCGGTTAGATCTTCGTCAGTGCTGCCGTCACAATCGTTGTCCTTGTTGTCGCACACCTCGCCGGTCGGGCCCACCTCGCGGACACACTCGGGGCCAGACCCGGGGATGCACTGCATCACCCCCTGCTGACACTCGCCCTCGTTGGGGTCGCCCGTGCACCCAGCTGTCGGCTCGTCGCATCCGCCGCAAAGATCCCCTGAGGGCCAATCCCCCTCGTCGGTGTTCCCATCGCAGTTGTCGTCAATGCCGTCGCACTCGGTTTCGCCTGGATCGACGCAGACATTCGTCGCGGGGTGATCCGGCCCCAAGACATCGTGCACATCGCACAGCTCTTTTGAAAATCCTTCGTCAGTGAGCCCGTCGCAATCATCGTCCAAGTAATTGCATACCTCGACGAGGATCGACTCACTGATGATGGTGTAGAGGATCTCTGAGAGATCTTCTACAGAGTACGCTTGATATGCGGTTTCCGTGCCGCCGGCAACGGCCATGGCATCGAGGGTCGTGCTGGCATGGGCCAGGCCGATGACCCAGGTGCGCACGTGAATATCAGCAGTGCCCGCGTCCCCGCCAAAGTAGGTGTCATCCAGGCCGATGTTATAGAGGGCTTCGACCCTGGTCACAGGGTCTATCGGGCCAGAAGCACAGGACTCTGGTAACTCGGGATCTCCGTCAGAGAGAACGATGAGCGAGTATGGGCGGCAGGCCAGATTGGGGAGGTCGGCGCTCATTATCTCGCCCAAGTAGTGATAGCTTCCCTCAATGGCTTCGCCGAGCGGCGTGTAGCCTTCAGCACGGAGCTCCTGTTCCACTGCATCTCCATGGGGGCCGAGGTAGGGCGACGTGTCGGGTTCGCCGAGGGTAGTACTAGAGAACTCGTGGTGATCCATCCACGCGGCGATCTCTGGGGCGGTATTTGCGCCAAAGGGTTCGCACAGCCAATTTGGCCGATTGTCCACTGAGAAATCCGCGAGCATTGTGCATGTGGCGAGATCGCTATCTGTGAAATAGTAGCGGAGCCTGTCAAAGCCAGTCTGACCCTGGTTGTAGCGGTACTGGGTACTCACACAGTCATCGCAGGTGGCGAGGCTGCCGGCGTTCAAATATCGCTGGGGAAATTTCATCAGCCCAAAGTCGATATCTCCGGCAGTGAGAATCATCTGCCCCATGGCTTGCTTGGCGATATGGAGCCGCGAGCCACCAGCACCGGGACAGCAGGTACGCCCGCTCATATCCCATGGGTCGGCACTGCCATCGCCGTTGGTTCGAAACCCGAAAATATCCCAGGCCATACTGCCCGACGTATCGACCAGGATAAGGATTCTGGGCTTGATTTGCTCTTGGGCCAGTACGGTGCTGCTGCCAATCGCAGTACTTATCCACAAAGCACAGAGCGCAGCAACTACCTGCACAACGCGGCAAACACGCTTCGTTCTCATGGAGATCTCCCTGCTTGGTTGTAAAAATTCAGTCATAAGGTAAAGTATGTTGGATATAATTCGGTTGTCTTGTAGAGAGATGGGAGAAGATTACTTTTCTAAAAGAAGGGCACTACTTAAAGGCCAATGTTATTCTGAAGGATTGATATACCCCAAATTTCTCAGAGACTTTTCTATATCGTCGGGTAGCTGGATGGTTTTGCTAGGCATCTCTTCGGCATCGCTGATTTGCCACGTGTCCTTGTAATTCTTTAACTTGGCCAGCATTTTTTTAACGATCCGACCTTTTCTGATCTGCTTTTTCTCCATGGGATCTTTGCGCAAATTGTAAACATAGCATTCCTCTTGGTCCAGGTAGCTGATCACTTTGCGCTGCCCGTCGAACAGTGCCTCGGCTTCGCGACCGCGAAACGTGTACTGCATATAAGCCAAACGATGCTTGCCCTGTCTGTCCCTATTGTCTTTCATTAGGGGATTTAGGCTGAGCCCCTCGATTTGTTGTGTGGGTTTTTTTCCGAACCAGTCCAAAATAGTGGGATAGATATCCACCAGGCGGGTAGATGTAGAAATAGTCCTCGCTTGATACTCCTGTTTGAGTCTCTCCGGGGGACGTACGATGAGCGGCAACCGTACTACCTCGTCCTCGTACCGATGGCCATGCTCGAAATCTCCGTGATCAAAGTGCTCTTCACCGTGGTCTGCTGTCAATACGATCCAAGCATTTCGACCCTGGGCTTCTTTGTCATAATAATCCAGCAACCGCCCCACGTGATGATCGACAAAAGCGAGCTCTGCATCGTAGAGTCCAATAATGTGACGTTTTTCAGCGTCGGTAGGAATAAACGTCCCGTTTTTAATTCCCGCTAGGTTACCAAAAGTGCTTTTCAGGCGTCCAACATTGGCAGCTGTGAATTTTTCTCGAAACGACTCGGGCGGCGAATAATCCATGTGTGGGTCAAAATAATGGAGCACCAGGAGGTATGCATTGTTCTTATTTTGCTGAATCCAATGAATCGCCAGATCCGTGACTGCGTCCGCTGCCCTCAGTTGTTTATTGTTTGCACGCTTAAAATCATACCGGTCAAACCCTCGATGATATCCCAGTACGGGATGCAAGAAACTGTTATTGATAATTGCATGGCTTGGGATGTCACCGAGTGCTTCAGCCAGCGTAACAAGAGAGGGACGAAGTGGTTCGAGCTCTCGCCCATAGACCTTTTTCTTGGTCTGGCTCTTTTGGACAGCCCGTTTACCTGCGCGATGTATTGCCGGTGACACCCCAGTGAAGAAAGTACCGAATGACGGCGCTGTCCAAGGGGAAGAGGAATAGAATCGCTCAAAAATAAACGCGTCACGTGCAACCACATCCATCCGGGGTGTGGTAGGTTTGGAATACCCGTAACAGCCAAATCGGTCAGCTCTCGCCGTATCGATGATGATCAAGACGACCTGTGTCGGCGGATCCATTGTTGGTGGATCTGTATTCGATAAATCCGTTGTCGGTGGATCCGTTGTTGGTGGATCCGTTGTTGGTGAATCTGTATTCGGTAAATCCGTTGTCGGTGTATCTGGAGAGGATATTCTGTTTTGGGGGCGATTGTCCGCCCGATCGGCACAGCCAATCAGAAGAGAAAATAGGAGAATTAAAGCGCTGCTGATTATTAAAGAGGATAGTGATTGAACTTGATGGGCCATGGTTTACTGAAAATATGGAGGATTATCTACTGTTTTGACCAAACATAGCATTAAATTCTAGCGAGCCATTGGCAGAGAATCGTAAATACACACAGCAGGAATTAAACACCTCGTTTCTTAGCTGTCAAGCCATTGCATGCTGACGGGAGCGAGTGGTTTGGGTCGTAGGATAATGTAGGTGCCGGCTTTGATTTCCCGTCATGCCCGCGCGGGCATGACGATGTTGACAAAAAACATGTATTCAAACCTCATACGACAAATTTCACATGCGCCCCGCACTGATAGATCCAGTTGAACCCCTCGGGGTGTGAACTTTGATTGCGTTTTTCTCCCGTTTAACGGTATCTTTCCCAAGATGCGCTTGTTGATTTCCGAAGGATCACAATGACGCTGCAACATCAAAGGGGTGACCTTATATCAGACATGAATCACACTATGCCAGCAGGGGTTTGAAAATAGATTTTCACGATGAAGAAACAGATTTTCTCAATGTCTTTTGCCGTTCTCTTTCTATCTGCGGCCGCACTCGTCAGGGCTACCGCTCTCTTTGTCCAGGACTATCAGCGACTTAATTTTCTCGCTGAGTTACCTTATGCCGCCGCGTGCCTGGTCGTGGGGTTCGTCATCGCCCTTGGCACGTCAAGACTAATTTTATGCCTCACTGATGAGACGACACGAACGATGTGCTTAAAGGGGCTTGCGACCGCGAGTTCACCGCTTGTTTTGATGTGGATAGGATCTTCGCATGTCCAAATGCGAGAGATGGGAACTGTGTCTCGCTTTTTAAACCCGATTATTTTGTTTTTTTTTCTTGCTCGGTTTTCCCGTTTACTGGATGGATGGAGAGAGCGGGAGTTACTTCGATATCCGTTCTTAACACGCCTTAGACGACGGCCTGGTTTTCTGAGAATCGCCTCAGCAATACCATCGACCAACCTGCTGTTGGCACTGGCAACAACCATTACTTTTTTAATCATTTACAGTTGCACCATGTATCCTGGCTTTGGTGGCAGGATTCACTACGGCGATTCAGCTGAATTTCATTTTTTAGGAGTGGTGGACGGCGTGGCCCATCCCTCAGGGTATCCACTTTATTTGTTGATATGCAAGCTGTTTGTGCTTTTGCTCGGCCATATAAAGTCTTTCGAAGCGGTCAGTTATGTTTCTGTGGTGTTTGGCGCATTGACTGTTGGGTTCATTTTTCTCGTTGCTGTCCAATACTCGGGATCTAGAATCGGGGCACTATTAGTTTCTGCGCTCTATGGTTTTTCATTCACGTTCTGGTGCCAATCCACTGAGGCCGAGGTTTATACACTTCAGACGTTTTTTGTAGTGGCCGTAACTTATTTTACGATATTGTATTATGAAAGCGGCAGGGCTGTATACCTCTTGGCGGGCATGTTCCTCTTTTGTATGAGCTTTGGTGCCCACTTGACGATGATCTTCCTGGCCCCTTCTTTCGTCTTCCTTGTCATTAAAAAGGATCGACGTCTCCTAAAAGATGTGAGGGTGCTGGCTGCGCTTTTCCTTTTTCTAGTTATCGGTATCTCTCAATTCGGTTATCTCTACTATCTCTCTAACCTTACGCCCAAGCCACACCTCAACACCCTGCCAGCAGATGCCTCGTTTATCCAGGTGCTGAAGTGGGCAGCATCGGGCCAGTATATGGGATCTATCTTTTTTTTTAAGCTACAGGAGATGCTGATCGGTCGTCCAAAGATGCTCTTTGGACTGCTGCTGGATGAATTTTCTATCGTGGGATTTATTCTCATCGTGGCGGGTATCAGCGCTTCGTTCATGCTTCGCATAAAGCCAGCGATAGTATGGTTTTTTGTCCTACATTTGACATCTCATGGGATATTCGCCATGGGGTATAGGGCACCAGATAGTCAGGTGTTTTTTCTGCCATTTTCGCTTTCTCTAGTAATTCTGTCAGCGAGCCTATTTGTCAAAAGGAAATCTATAATCGTTCAGCACACGGGACGGAAAAGCCCAGCGCCAAGTCAGGAAATCGGTCACAACACCCCGTACCCAAAAAGCCGGTTGAATTTACATCTTATTTTTCTTTTTATCTTGGCGATCTGCATGGTTGTGCATCGCAATACCGAAATAAGGGGCGTCTCTCGCACTAATAATGAAGTTTTTGCAAAAATTGCTGCAATAGTGCCACATGTCCCCAGTGGCAGCGCGATCTACCTAGGAAAGAAATATATCAACTACCATACCGGGTACGGTCTCAACTATTTGGAGAAAACCAAAGAGTTGGGGGAACATGAATTTATTAGAACCAGAAATATAGAGAGAAATCAACTGTTCGTCACCAATGAGGGAAAAAAGGACCTTGGGAATGAACTGTTTCAATTCGAAAGGCAAAGCGGCCTTCGGCTAGATGAATTTGCGAAAAAATATTCAAACGAAACGATACTTTGGGTTTCACAGGGGCCCATTGGACAAAACGCCTTGGTAGACAGATACTTTCGGGAAGTAGGTTCCAAAATATTCGCTGGGCGAAGAAAGAGGAGCCGCTATCTAGGTGTGGTTGAGAAGGGGCGGATACGCTGCGAACGGAGAAATGACCAAAAAACGGTAGCGATATCTCATAAAGACTGCGCAGTACTCGCAAAGCATTGTCCTAAAATATACATCGAAGCGACTCGACCCGGTGGAATGAAAAAATCTTACGGGAATTTTCCCCAAGGACTGAGGACCAAAATCGAGATAGATGGGGAAGGTTGGGCTGTGGGTCTACAGGGGCTCAACGGACTGGTTCTAGGGGAGAATTGCCGGGTAATCGCGAATGTTCACTTCAGTATTGAACCGGGTAGCGCCGAATCATCCGACACAGTGTATTGTGCGGAGCGGCGAAATATCGTTTCCAATTAGCCTCGGGTCCATCCCGGAATGGGAGAAAGAATAGTGGCTGAGTCAATAATCGACGTGGAAGACGATCGCGTACACTCTCAGCGCACATTGGGGTAGGGCCCTTGATGAACCTGTTGGGCCTCAGTCTGGTAGGTCATGTTTTCGGCCATCAGTTCGGCAGCTTTGCCGGGTTGCAGTTGGTAGGCAAAGACGTAGTTGACTAAGGTCGTTGTCGATTTCATATACTCAAAATGAACGGTATCATAGGTGTCAGATGAAGAGTGGTAGTGTGGCGTAGTGTCGCCGCCAGCCCACTCTTCGCATAACCCCACCGCGGTGTATCCGTTTTTGCGAAAGGCCACGTGATCGGTTCCTCCCGAACTGGTTTCGACCAGAGGCATGGTCAAACCTCCGACAGCGGCTGCATCCATGTAAAAATTGAGCAGATCGCCATCTGGCTGCTCGATTTCTACGGTGCGATCCTCGTCGGAGTCCCAAGCCATCATGTCGACAGTATGCACTGAGATAACGTTGTAGTTTTCGGTTTTGAGCCATTTGGCCATGGCGTCACTGCCTAACAGTCCCCGTTCTTCTTCATCAAAAAAGGCAATCATCACATTGACCGAGCGGCAGTTTACATCGAGTAGGTAGCGAGCAAGACTCAGGGTGATCACTGTTCCCGAGGCATTGTCGTTGGCCGCTGTTGTTCCGGATACACCGTCATAGTGCCCGCCAAAGAGGATGTATGCGTCCGAGTCCTCGGTGGCTTCGAGTATGGCATAGACATTCTTACCGCTGCCATAGTCGTGGTATTGGGGATCATATCCCAATTCCTCGAGGGAGTCAGCGAGAAATTTACGCGCTGTTTCGCGGTTGGCACTTGAATACCTATCAGACAGGTTTACGCCATTGATGGCTTCCTCACCGGTGAGCTTGGCCATGATTTCCTTTTGGAAGTCTGCCAGCCAAGGGGGATCGGGATCAGGCAAATCATCGCAATTATCTGTGTCTGAATCTGTAGCTGTGTCGGTAGCTGTATCGGACTCAGTGTCGCTGTCGCTATCTGTATCGGTGTCGGAATCCGTGTCAGTATCCGAGTCACTATCAGTATCGGAGTCGGTATCGGAGTCGCTGTCGGTGTCTCCGTCCGAATCCCCATCAGAGTCGGTATCGGAGTCGCTGTCGGTGTCTCCGTCCGAATCCCCATCAGAGTCGGTATCGGAGTCGCTGTCGGTGTCTCCGTCCGAATCCCCATCGGAGTCGCTGTCTGCATCTCCTGATCCATTGGCACTATTATTTACTGATTCATTACTGCATGCGAGAATAAACAACGCAATGAATATTAATATATACACAATTACTCGTTTTGTATTCATAATAATCCACTCGTTTCTCGAGTTGGGTCGTCACCTCGTTAACATTATAGTGCAAATCAAAACGAATTAGAAGACTAAGTTAACGAAAAACATACACTGTTAAACTGCACGTTCGCGTCCATCGCCCTGATACAAGAAACATCGAACTATAGGCGTTTTAAACGCCCGTTGACGTTCGTCGAGTCCTCCCTCGTTCCGTATTTATTTCTTCAGCATAGCGCCGTAGAATTCGAGACCGACGCCTTCCCGATCTTCTGAGGCAGTATCTCCCTGAAGGTCCAACCACTCGTCTAGTGGTCTGAGACCGGGGCCATCTTCTTTCCAGGGTTTTATCAGTTCTTTTGCTTTTTCCAGTGTCGTGAAATAATACGGGCTTCCCATCTGAGCAAACATATCAAGGAATTGCTGCATTTTGGGTGTCATTAGATTTGGATCTTTTGTCTCAAAAGTTACAAACATTTTACTGCCAGGGGCTGCCCAATTATACAGTGTCTGCACGATATGCTGGGCCTCATCTTCGGTCAGAAAGCAGGTGACGGCATTGAATCCAATGCCCACCTTGGGGGTCTCGCCCAGCATCTCCTTTACGATAGGAGAATTGACAATTGTCGCCATATCTCGGATGTCCACCTCTAGGTAACGGGCCCTTGGGTTGCCGTCCAATATTTGGGTCCCGTAGACCACGACGCCTGGATTGATATCCATGTAAATAACGTTTGATTCGGGCGCTGTTGAGTGGATGTGCTCTTTTGTGGGCAGCCCAGACGCTAAATCCAGGAACCGGTCAAACCCTTCCTTTGCCAGCTGCGATACGGCGTAATGCAGGAATCTGCGCAGCTTGCGCACCCACTTTGGGGTCGAAGGGACCAGCGAGGTCATAAACTCGGCTGCGCGACGATCCACCTCATAATTGTGATGACCTCCCAGCAAGTAGTCATACACACGTCCTGCGTTGGGAATACCAGTGGTGTCTTGGTTTTCCATTTTATTGACCTTTCTGGCGCTGCCCCCGATGTGGCCAGTGCCGATGTGCCTTCGCCTATTCGGCGACAGGAAGCAATACTCGAAAAACACTGCCCCGCGATTGCCCGCGCTCGAACTGTATCTCCCCATCAAATGAACGAACAACCATCTGGCAGATGGCCAACCCCAACCCCGTCCCCTGCTGCTTTGTAGTGAAAAACGGTTCGAAGATATGCGCGGCGTCCTCCTCAGCAATGCCCATTCCGCTATCTCGGAATTCGATTTGTACGCTGTTCGGTAACGGCTGGCAGACCGAAACCGTAATTGCATTATCCGCGATCGCACCTGCGGCAATTGCTTGGGCCGCATTTGTCAGCAGGTTGGTGAACACTTGTACGAGGCATCCCTGATGGGCTGAGACGCGCGGCACGTCATCCCACTCAGTCCGCAGCCGGGCTCTGTTTTCCCAACTGGTACGCGTCAGTTCCGTGGCCATGGTGATGACTTGGCGCACATCGACCGGGCCGACCTGTCCGACCGGCTTGGCCAGCTGTAGTAGGTCATGCACAATGCATTGAACCCGATGTGCACCTTCATAGATCATCTCCACGGAGGCCTTCATCCCGTCTAGTTGCCCATCGAATTTGGGGTCTGATGCCAGGCGGCGGAACTCAGCGCGAAGTTCCCCTGTATTCAACATCATGTAGGCCAGTGGGTTGTTGATTTCGTGGGCCAAGCCCGCCGCCAGTGTCCCGATCGACGCTAGACGCTCGGTTTCCAGAAGTCGTTGTTGAATCTGGACCTGTTCGGTAATATCTCGAATCCAAAAGATGGCGTGCTGCTCATCGCTGTCGATCGCCGATACTGCGATACTTTCTGTCGCAAAATGTCGATGTCCCTCTGGCACGTCCAGCTCGTATTCGTAGCGAGCTGATTTGCCGAATCGCACCGTGGCAAGCGCTGCTTCGTGGTGCTGGCGACCCACTTCGGGGCCGAGTATTTCTAGAATCGTTCGACCGAGGAGCGCCTGTTCAGGCACTGCCAGCAGGCCAGGATCACTCGTCCAGACGCGCACAATGCGAACTTGGGCGTCGAGTTCAAAAATAATGCCATGGAGTTGGGGAGAGAGCAGTCGCAGTCGCCCCTCTGCGTCGTCCAGGGCTCGGCGAAGCCGCTCTGTGTGGGTCTGATCTTCAAAGGTCCAAAGCAGTGCCTCAACCGTAGGCCTGCCAGGGTCAGCCAAGGGCAATGGTCGCGGCAATAGCTGCGCATGCCAGCGGATGGTCCGGCCATCATCGAGTAGCACATCCCCTGTGCCCGGTACTTGATCCATCAAAGATGCTGGCGATAAGACCCCACCCGGCGCTAAGGCTGCGTCAAGCTTCTTGCAGTCAGCAGTGCGCCACAGAATACTGCCCGTTCGATCTGATGCGAGGACTGCATGATCAAACGCATCCCGCATGGCATCGAGCAGTGCTTGAGAGAAGTTGTGTTTGAGCGGCTGTTCTTTGGGCATTGCAGCTCCTGTAGAGACCTTCTCTGAGGAAATTTGCTGTATGCCCCCCACGGGCAAACGCAATATAGCATGCCCAGGGCTCCCGAGTCCATGGAGGAAACCGTATCGGACCGTGGTCTACTTGTTTTTATCCAACCACTGCTGGATATGTTGGCGGAGCATCCACAGGGGAAGGGCTCCGTTTTTAAGCACCTGGTCGTGGAACTCCCGGAGATCGAACCTCTCTCCAAGTTGCTTCTTGGCTTGGTCGCGCAGTTCAAAGAATACTGAGGCGCCCACGTCGTAAGTGGTCAATTGCCCCGGAAGCATGGCAATGCGGTCGTATAGACTTTGGGCCTCTGCCTGTTCCATAACGCCAGAAGCCATGATGTAGGATATGGCCTGCGCTTCGGTCCAGCCAAAGAGGTGGACCCCTGGATCCACCACCATTCCCCGGGCCGGCCAGGCACGGCGTACGATTTTACTCGCATTGGTCTGATACAATCCCATTTCCTCGGCTAAGTGTTCGGCGTATCTGGCCCATCCCTCTACAAAGGCTTCGCTGCCGAGCAGTTGGGCAACCGGGTGGCTGTGTTTACTTTCTAGCGCAGCACTGATTTGTAGGTGATGCCCGGGGTATAGCTCGTGAATGGTGGTGATCTCCAATTTTGCCTTGGTCTTTTTTGCAGCGTTTTTCAAACTGATGCGATAGATCCCACTGCCTTCTTTAGATTTTGGGGGCTCATAGCGGTCATTTAGGGTGCCGTCATCGAGGTAGTCGGGCCATGGCTCGACCCCAGCTGGTGCCATGGGTACTGTGGCAAACCACTGGGGCAGGGCTTGAAATGCGCGGTCAGCGGTTCGTTTCGCAAAAGAGAGGATTTGCTCTGCACTGCCAAGTTGATCGGGTGTTCGAAATGATGCCTTCTTTACAATAGCACTAAAATTATTTCTATTATAAAGCTGCTTTCCGAGGCGAATGATGGCTTGTTGATTGGCAGCGACCATTTTTTGGCCTAGCTCGAAGATGTGCTCTCCGGTTCGTTTCTGGGTCGTGCTCGAGCGGATGCGGGCATCATAACAGGCGCGACCTTGTGGCAAGTCCAGGAGGGCCACTGATGACCTGGCTTTCTTCAGGTACTCGTTAGCGAGAAAAGAACGATAGGTGCGGAGCGCGTTGAGCAGCCCCTGTTCGGTCAGATCGCGCCATTGTTCCTTAAATATTTCATCGTCTGTCTTGGTTGCTGGTAAATAGTAGGGTGATTGATCGAGTGGTAAGTCGAGTGTGCGGTCGAGCTGGGCAATGACCAGCGATACAGAGCGCTTTGGCGCTGAATATCCGTTGGCCAGTCCCAAACGCAAATTTTCAATTTCACGCTCGACAAAAACCGGAAACTGCTGCCAGCGATCCATCGCCAACTTGCGGAGCAGCGGGGTTTCGACAGGCTGCTGCCCGATGATCAGGGGCATGTAGATCTGCCAGCCCGCGATCGGGTTCACGTTCCACAGCTCCAAACGACAGACCCGAAGGCCAATGTCAGCTCCGATTACCTCCACCATGGATCCGTAGAGAATCCACTCCTCTGGATCCAGGGTCGATGGGTCCATGGCGTTGAGCGCTGCGAGCCAATCGTCCTGGTATTGATGCCAACGGCGAAGTGCGGTTGGGGAATTGTCGTTTAGCCGATCGTGGATCCGTTGATCAACCTGCAGGAAGTAGGTCAACTCCGGGGTAAACGAAAGTTGCGTTGCAAAGAGCGCATCGGCTATCTCTGTTACTGATCGGGGGGATTTCACAACCGGAGCTGGCCGTTCGGGATCTTGGGGGTTGATATCTGGGGCCGTGCCTCCGCAGCCGATAAAGGCGATAATGCAACATAAAAGGACGACCAAATAACCCTTTATTGTGTAAATTTTTACGTTCATGGTACCTCCTTTTGCTAGTATGGCATATTGCATTTGGGAAAAAAATGATCCTACACTCAAACCACACTGATTGCCGGCCAATTTTCTGGATTTAAGTTCTGCGGATTTGGTGTGACTTTTTTGAAACAAACACGTGCCATTTATTGTCTATAGGTGAACAAGAAATACAAGTGGAGACAAGGGGAGAGGATGCGCAATGGATAAAATGATAGAGCTTAGGCAGGTGACCAAGGAATATCCACTTGGAAAACTGGTCGTGCACGCGCTTCGCGGTGTGGACCTTGTGATTCACCGCGGCGAATTTACCGTGATTGCCGGTCCGTCCGGAAGCGGCAAGACGACCCTGCTGAACATGGTGGGTTGTGTGGATGTGCCTACTGCTGGCACCGTAATGGTGGATGGGGAGCGAACCGAACAGCTCAATGACCGACGGCGGACCCACTTGAGGCTGCACAAAATAGGTTTTATTTTTCAGTCGTTCAATCTGATCCCCGTGCTGTCGGCTCGTCAAAATGTAGAGTTTCCACTGTTGTTAAAGGGGGATCTATCCAAAAAAGAACGCACCCGCCGGGTCGATGAGATGCTGGGTCTGGTCGACATTCAAGCACAGGCAAAACAACGACCCAACGAATTATCCGGCGGCCAACGCCAGCGGGTGGCTATTGCCCGCGCCCTGGTGACCGGTCCGAGCATTGTGCTGGCTGATGAACCCACGGCCAACCTGGATTCGGCCACCGGCATGAACATCATCGATTTGATGAAAGCCCTCAATCAGAAAAAACAGACAACGTTCATATTTTCGACACACGATCAGCGGGTCATGGCCCATGCCAGGCGGATGGTCCAAATCGTGGACGGCCATGTCGCCGAAGGTCAATCAGCACCTGAAACAGAGGCCATCGAGGCGATCCAATGAGGGGCCTAAGCCGCTTTAAGGTGCTGCTAATTCTGGCTTGGCGCGGCCTGTTTACCCACAAGCTCAAAAACCTAATGGTGGGTCTGCTGATCATTTTTGGCGCGTTTTTGCTGGTGCTCGGCACATCTTTGCTCAGCAGTATCGAGCGCAGTATGAACCAAAGCATCACGTCCAGTTTGGCGGGTCATTTGCAAGTCTACGACAAACACGCCACAGACGAACTGGCCCTGTTCGGCGGCATGTTCATCGGCGCCGAGGACATCGGGTCTATCGCTGATTTTGCAACCGTAAACAAAACACTGAGCGCGGTCCCCAATGTAAAGGCAGTGGTGCCGATGGGCATTGGCACTGCTGAGGTCGTGGCTCAGAGCCGGCTGGATACAGCTATCGAGGCGCTGCGCCACGCTATTGAATCTGGCGATGCGGAAAAAATTGCCCATGTCTCAACTCAGGTCAGGCGCACGGCCGAGCAGCTTAAAATAGAATACCAAAACCGGGCCAGCGTACAGTCCAACCTAAAAGAAATCGAGGAAAATTTAGCTCGCATCGAACGGGTTGTGGGCGATGCGTTCTGGGCAGATCTGATGACAGCGCCACTTGAAAAAATAGAATACCTAGACACCAAACTGGCCCCCCTCGTGGATGAAGGCGATGGTTATTTTCTGCGGTACCTGGGCACGGATTTGTACAAGTTTAAAGATAACTTCGAAAAGTTCGAAGTTGTAAATGGGCAAATGGTCCCGCCTGGCGAGAGGGGTCTCTTGCTCAGCCAAAGGTATTATAAAGACGTTATCCGTAATCGGGTTGCCCGCACGCTGGACAGAATCAAAGAAGAGCGGGACGAAAAAGGCAAAACCATTGCCAGAGACGCCACGCTTCAGAGCACTGTTAAACGTATGATACGACAATATAGGTCTGTCACTCTGGCACTTCAACCAGAGCAGGCTGAGGCAGTTCAAGTAGCGCTCAAAGCAGAGCTCCCACAGGAGCAGGGGGATCTCGACCACTTGATGCAAGTATTTCTCAACGTGGATGATAGTAATTTCGATCACCGTCATCAAGTCTTCTTCGACACCATCGCACCGATCATAGATTTGTATCTGTTTGACATTGGTGATGTGATCACACTGCGATCCTACACAAAAAGCGGGTATATCCGCTCGGTCAATGTCAAGGTCTGGGGCACGTTTCGCTTTATTGGGCTGGACAAATCCGACCTGTCCGGCGCGCATAACTTAATCGACATTACCACGTTTCGCGATCTGTATGGCATGATGACGACCGAGAAACGCCAAGAGCTCAAAGCGATTCAGCAGCAAGTGGGGCTCGCTGATTTACGGGCTGACGAAGCCGAGGCCGCCCTGTTTGATTCTGGTGAAACAGTGGGCGTCGTAGAGGGGGCAGTGGAAGGATTTGACGAGTTCGAAGGTGCCGATCTCAAACCGACCAAAAGAGACCAGAGCGCAGGCGCAATCACTATCGATCAGAAATCGATTGATAAGGGCATTGCACTGAACGCAGCCATCGTGCTCAATGATCCCAAGCGATTAAAACACACCAAAACAGCCATCGAGCAGACCATCGCCGCGAACGGGCTCGAATTGCAGGTCGTCGATTGGCAGACAGCCTCGGGTATCGTCGGTCAGACGGTTGTATTGATCCGCATCGTGCTGGTGGTTGCCATTTTGGTTATCTTCTTGGTGGCGCTCGTGATTATCAACAACACGATGGTGATGGCTACCTTGGAGCGAACCGTGGAGATAGGTACCATGCGCGCCATTGGCGGGCAGGCACGCTTTATCTTGAGCTTGTTTTTGATGGAGAGCTTTTGGCTGAGTTTGATCGCCGGGCTTGTGGGTTCCTTGTTGGGTGCGGCCCTCGTGCTCCGACTCGGGCAGACCGGTATCCCCGCGTTTGCCGAGATTTTGGTTTTTCTGTTTTCTGGCCCCCGGCTCTATCCCACAGTGGGGCTGGGGAATCTGGCCATTGCGTGGTGTGTTATTTTGGGTGTCAGTCTGGGTGCGACCTTATATCCCGCTTACCTGGCCACCCGCATTCAGCCGGTCGTGGCGATACAGGCCAAGGAGTAACCCCCATGGTGACGATTCTTTCCATTGCACTTCGCAATATGATCCAGGCCAAGCGCCGCACCCTGTTGCTGGTTTCTGCTCTGGCATTGGTCACTTTGGTTCTGATCATCGGCTTGGCCCTGTCCCAAGCGCTCAGCGAGACCATGATTCGCAGTGCCACTGTACTGGCCTCTGGTCACGTCAACGTGGCGGGATTTCACAAGAACAAACCCACGGATGCCTGGCCCATGATCAGCGGTATTGGCGAGATCCGCCGCATTGCCGAGGAAAACACACCGGAACTAGACCACGTCGTGGTTCGCGGTCGGGCCTGGGCCAAAATCGTCAGTGCCCGTCACAGCATGTTCGTTAGCCCATCTGGGATTGATATTGACAAGGAACCGCGTCTGCCCGAAGTGATGCAGCTGGCCAAGCAGAGCGATTACAAAGAAGGGGGAAGCGATCAAGTGCTGGGGTCACTCGAGCGTTTGAAGAAGCCCCGCACGGTGCTGTTGTTCGCAGCTCAGGCCAAACGGTTGGAGGTCGAGATAGGGGATCCACTAACCATCACAGCATCCACAGGAAGCGGGCGTACCAACGCCATTGACGTTACTGTCGCAGCCATTGCTAAAGACTTTGGTTACATGAGCAACTGGAATGTCTTTATCAATCAACAGAATGTGCACGAGCTGTATCAAACCGTCGAGGATACCTCCAGCGTGGTGATGATCTACCTCAAAAATCCTGCCAAATCCGAAGCTGTGATGAGCCATTTGCGCACCGTGTATGAAAAACACGGCTATCAACTGATGGAGCATCGCCCGGATCCGTTTTTCTTTAAATTCGACATGGTCGCCGGGGAAGATTGGACAGGGCAAAAACTAGATCTCACCGTCTGGAGCGACGAGATTTCCTACCTTAGTTGGGTCACTGCAGCCCTCGACAGTGTTTCCCTATCGTTGGTGGGCATTATGATGGTGATCATCGCGGTGGGTATTATGAATGCGATGTGGATTTCAGTGCGAGAGCGCACCCGAGAGATCGGCATGATGCGGGCTGTGGGTATGACCCGGTTTCGCGTGCTGTCCATGTTTTTAAGCGAGGCCCTGCTCATCGGGTTGCTGGCCACCAGCCTGGGTGCCGTGTTGGGCGCCATTGTAGCAGTTGTGCTTAACGGAGCGGGTATCGAAATAGGCAACGAGGCAGTGAAGGCGGTCTTGATGAGCGATGTGCTGCAACTATCGGTCAGGCCGATGCAGGTCGTCACCGTGATTCTGATTTTTACATTTCTGACAGGCCTCGCTGCCTTGGGGCCGGCATTGCGCGCTTCAAAGCTGCAGCCGATAATGGCAATCGGACATGCGGACTAATAAAAAGGATACAAAGATGTGGAAAATAGGTTTAGTTGTTTTTTTATGCAGTACACTGATTGCCACTGTGTCTCGCGGAGCAGACCCGGCCCCACTCAGTCCCGAGGATGTTAACAAAATCGTCATCGAACTAGACGAGCGGCAGCGCAATTCCGGTGACTACAAAGCACTGATCTATCTCGAACAAAAGGAAAAAGACAAAAACGACATTATTTATCAACTGGTGAGCTACCGCCGGGATGCAGACGATAAGTTGATGATGCTGTTTCTAAAGCCCAAGGCAGAGGCGGGTAAGGGATATCTTCGGATCGACAAAAATATGTTCCTCTATGACCCGACCACTGGCAAATGGGAACGCCGGACCGAACGGGAGCGCATCGGGGGAACAGATTCTCGGCGCGCAGACTACGACGAATCACGGCTGGCTGAAGAATTTGACGCTGCGTTCGTAGCCCACGAAAAACTCGGTAAGTTCGATGTGGTTCATTTGAAACTGACAGCTAAAAAAGAGGCTGACGTGGCGTTTCCGGTCATGCACATCTGGGTGGATAGGGCCACTGGCAATTTGCTCAAACAGCAGGAACACGCCCTGTCGAACAAGTTAATGCGCACTTCTTATTACCCCAAGTGGGAAAAGCTGTTCAGCATTTCCAAAGGCGCTGATATCTACTTTCCCAAAGAAATTCGCATCTACGATGAGGTGGAGAAAGGCAACCGCAGTACGATAGTGATTCAGAAAGTGGATCTCAGACCCCTCGAGGCCAACATATTCACCAAGGCCTGGTTGGAGAGCAAAAGCCGGTGACTGGGATATTTAACCAATGTATTCTTATTTGGGTGGCGTTCTTTAGCTGTGCGTTGGCCAGCAACTATGCTGCTGGCCAGTCTGATGCGCTCGATCGGGAAGAGGAGATGTTTGGAGAGGCATCGGACGATGCCCCTGTTGATCAGTCCCCAGCGGAACCAGCAGCAATGCCAGAAGCAGCACCTGACGAGTCGAGCCGCGAAAATGAAATATTTGGCAGCCCTGAGGACAGCGCTGCATCACCGACCCAGGCGCCGGGTCAAAGCAGTGTCTACGACGCTGGTGCTGAGTCTCCTGACGCAACGCTGGGCGTACTTTCCCAACGCCTATTCGAGACCGACGATATCTTGGCCATCGGCGGTCAGGTCTATATGCGCCTCAACTATCGGCGATACGAAGATGTGGACAACGCAGCGATCGACCCTAACCAACTCAGCAGTCCGAACCTGGTGCATCTCTACTTGGACGGACGTCCCAACGATCGGGTACGCGCCTTTGTCCGGGGCCGCTTGATATACGATTTTACAGTCGGGGAGGATAGCGTCGATATCTTTGGCATGCCCCGTGATGCCACCGATGCGGTGTTGGATCAACTATGGATTCGCTTTGATATCCTACGACACTTGTTTGTCACGTTTGGAAGCCAACTCGTCCGGTGGGGATCGTCACGCTTTTGGAATCCCACGGATTTTTTAAACCGGGAGCGAAAGAACCCCCTGGAGGTGATAGACGAACGCCTAGGGGTAAGTCTGCTCAAGCTACACTTGCCGCTTGAAAAACTAAATACAAACCTCTACGCCATTGCCAGCTTGGACGGCGTATCCAATCCAGAGGACGTGGGGGGCGCGTTCCGGGCCGAAGTCGTGCTCGGCAACAGTGAGATTGCTCTTTCCACGGCTGTGAGAAAGGACCATCCACTGCGATTGGGTATGGATCTGTCCACAGGGCTAGGGGATTTTGATTTTCATCTGGAGGGGGCCCTGATCCACGGGGAGGAAAAATCATTCTGGCGCGGTACATTTGATATGGAAACCGGACAGGTCCCCGAAGCGTACAGCCGGGAAGATGAGTGGATTGGCCAACTCAGCGCAGGTTCGGAATTTAGCGTCTTGTACTCAGACCAGGATAGCGTGTTCTTTGGCATGGAGTACTTTTTCAACGACGCAGCACAAGGTGATCCGACGTTGTATCCTTGGCTGGCCGTCCAGGGCGACTTTGAACCACTGTACATGGGGCGCCACTATATTGCAGCCTATGTCGGCCTATTTGCCCCTGGGAGTTGGAACGACACTAGTTTCAACCTGAGTTGGATCGAAAATATAAGTGACAGCACCCATATCAGTCGCCTGGACTATCAAGTTAAAGTGCTGACCTACCTTAAGCTAGGCGCGTTTGTAAGTGTTTATCTCGGGGATCAGGGAGAATTTCACCAAACCGTCGAGATTCCACCCATTCCCAACACGCCGCCGTTCGAGGAGGGGTTGACCATTCCAGCATCAAAATGGGATATCGGTCTATGGTTAATGCTCGACATCTGAGCCAATCTTGCTGAGTGATCTGCTATTAATCTTCGCCATTGGCGTGGGCGTGGCCCTTGTTCTACATAGAGTGCGCGTGCCTTCGATCGCCGGGTTCATCGTTGCCGGCATTCTGATCGGTCCCAGGTCCCTCAGCCTGATAACCGACCTGCACGATATAGAAATAATGGCTGAAGTTGGCGTGATACTCCTGCTATTTGGCGTGGGCCTGGAGCTTTCGCTCGAAAAGGTGCGGCGACTCTGGAAGCCGATCGTTCTCGGTGGGGCGCTTCAGGTGGGTATCACCATCGGGGTGGCCGCGTGGATATCGACCGGGTTCGCGTTAAACCTAAAGCAGGGCATCTTCTTGGGGTTTATGGTCGCTGTATCGAGCACGGTCATCGTGCTGCGGGGCCTCGAGTATAGGGGTGAGATCAACGCCCCCCATGGGCGATTCGCCTTGGGTATTTTGATATTTCAGGACCTCTGTGTGGTGCCCATGATGCTGGCAATTCCGATCCTGGCTGAGAGCCAAGGTGATATCGCTGATTCGCTCATTGCACTTGCCAAGGCCGCGGCTGTTGTTGTGGGCGTGCTCATTGCATCCCGGATCGCAGTGCCACGGCTGCTGCATCACGTGGCATTGACGCGCCAACGGGATCTGTTCGTGCTCGTGGTGTTGCTGATCTGCATCGGCACTGCCTGGGTCGTGTCCCTGGTGGGGGTCTCCTTGGCCCTGGGCGCCTTTCTGGCCGGACTTGTCGTGGCAGGTAGCGACTACCGGCACCAGGCCGTGGCTGAGTTGATTCCGTTCCGAGAGGTGCTGGCGAGCTTGTTCTTTATTACTATCGGCATGCTGTTCGATCCAGCTGTCCTAATCCCAGATCCCCGACCTGTCTTCACCCTGCTTGGGGTGATTTTGATCGGTAAATTTGCAGTGGTGATGGCTGTGGGCTTGATACTCGGACTGCCGCTTAAAGTTTCTCTAATAACCGGCATGAGCCTTGCGCAAGCCGGGGAATTCCTGTTCGTATTGCTCCGAGCTGCCCAAGGCAAAAACTTGGTAGGCGATCCCCTTGCCTCCCAGCTTGTGGCCGCGGCGATCCTATCGATGCTCATAACCCCACTCCTGATGTACTTGAGCCCTCACGTGGCCGCGGGCGTCAGTCGCGTCAATATACTCCAACGCCTGCTCGGCGTGCGAACGGCAAGAGCGTTAAATGATAGTGCCCAAATGACCGATCACGTGATCATCGCGGGTCATGGCATTGCCGGAGAGGCGCTCGTGGACGCGCTGCGCGCGCAAGGGATACCCTATTCGATTGTCGACTTGAACGCCGAGACCATTCGACTGCTCTCCATGCAAGGGGAACCTGCGTACTTTGGCGATGTTACCAGTGCTGAAGTGCTAGAGCGCCTTGGCATCCATCGCGCCAGGGAGTTAGTTGTCACTATCAGCGATTCGGAAGCGGCAGTGCGCGCCACGAGCACGGCGCGGAAACTAGCACCGGATCTGCCGTTATTGGCACGCGTCAGGTATGTGGGCGAGGTCGAACCCATGTTGGAAGTGGGCGCAACGACAGTAGTGGCTTCAGAATACGAATCAGCAGTGGAAATCGTCTCCTTGGTGCTGGCACGTCACGGCATAGAGAATCGGGAAATCAATACCCACATCGAGCGCATGCACGCCAATTGTCGCGCCAAAGAGAGTTAAGCGCCCGCTGCGAAATGGCCTTTTTTACGAAAACCCATCCCCCCATCCCCCTCCCCGGCCCTCCCCCGATGGAAAGTTGGACGTTGGGGGAGGGGGGCATGCGTGATCAATTAAGCATGGCCTGGCTACACTATTCACCCTCCCCCAACGTCAAAGCGACCACCGGGGGAGGGCCGGCAATGGCATTCGGTTAAGGGCAAATGTCGCGATTTTTGCTATTTTTATGCCGGGTAAAGGATCTCCCCCTTGAAAAAGGGGGTTAGGGGGATTTTGACACGTCCAATCG
>JAAUYD010042277.1_pt1 | contig 54069 bp, 46 predicted proteins | sample 7278101 | NCBI WGS metagenome assembly JAAUYD01 (sample SAMN14350128, study PRJNA611818) | marine sediment metagenome | isolation source: surface marine sediment (0.6m) | place: French Polynesia: Moorea | collected 2018-08
CCTTCGATTCGGAGGAGGGTCGCGAGAAGGGTGATGCGGCCGCTCCGAGGCGTGAACTTGACCGCATTGGACAGCAGATTGTAGAGGATTTGTTTTAGCTTGCGTTCATCGGCGGTGATCTCTATGGGGAGTTGGCCAAACTCGGTCTTTACGTCGATCGCCTTCTTCATGGCCTTCTCCTTGATCATGATCAGGCTGTTCTCGAGGAGAGGGGCGATACCAAAACGGGTGCAAACCAGCTCCAGTTTGCCCGCTTCGACCTTGGAAAGATCCAGAATATCGTTGATCAGGGAGAGCAGGTGGCGACTGCTGCTCAAGGCATCGGACAAATACTCCGCCTGCATCTCATTCAGTTCTCCGAGGTGTTTGTCCACGACAATTTCGGTAAAACCGATGATGTGGTTGAGGGGCGTTCGAAGCTCGTGGCTCATGTTGGCCAGGAAATCGCTCTTGGCTTTGTTGGCATTCTCGGCGGTCTCCTTCGCTTCGGTCAATTCTTGGGTGCGCTCGTGGACCTTCTGTTCGAGGGTCGCTTTGTGCTCGGCGAGTTGTCGGTCGCGCTGTTCGATCTGGGCAAGCATGGCGTTGAATCCGGAAATCAGGGTTCCCAGTTCATCCTGGCTGTGCTGCCTGGCGCGGATCGAATACACCTTATTCTCTTTCACCCGTCCGATGGTCTTTGACAGATGCAGGATCGGCGCGGTGATGAATCGCTGGACGCTGGCAGCGATGACGATCGACAGCAGAAAAATCACGATAAGGACGAGTCCGGAGACCAGGGCCTGATCCTTCAGGCGATCGTTCAGGTGGGTCAGATCGGCTTGGAGCAGCACATATCCGATGCGTTCCCCATCCAGATCGATGGAATGGAGGATTTCCAGATTGCCCGCATGGAAGCGGTGGGTTGAAGCGGTCGCTGCGCCGAGGCCGGCGTTGCCGATGGCCCCCATCCATGGCGAAGCCCCGGTCAGGTCGGCCGTTGGATCGCTGTAGGTTGCGAAGGGTCGCTTGTCGGTGGTCAGCAGTGCGGCATGGCGAATGCGATGGTCGGCCTTGAGCAGGACGAGCGTCTCCCTGGCGGCCGCCTTGTCATTGAAAACGATGGCCGAGCCACTATTGGCCCCGACGATCTGGGTCAGCGTGGTCAACTCATCGACCATCGCTCTGCGCGCGGTGAGTATTTCCATTCCAAAGAGGATACTGGCCGACAGCAGGAGCACCAGGGAGCAAGACGCCATGATAATGAGCGTCGTCTTGACCTTGAGGGAGAGATTTGAAAACGTGGGCGTCATCGTTCACTCAACTGATTGCACCAACAGCGGTATTCCGAGGGACCAACACCCTACCGATCGTCGACAATCCGGGCCAGTTTCAGCAGATGAGAGCTCAATTTCAGCCCTTGCCGCAGACTGGTGTTATGGTTGATTTGGAAGCGGATCTTGTTGTCCTGGGTGACGAATTGAACGATGCCGCCACCCTTGGTGAAACCAGGCAGATCGCTAATGGTCAGCACAGGCGTGTCGCTGATCGTACCGACAAGGTCCGCTAAGGCGATTGTCTCCAGTTGCCCAACATAAAGAATATGAAACCCTGCTGCGTCACCGAGATCCACGCTTCGATCGATCTGGAGCGAACGGCCCCGAATCTGCTTTGACGCGATGGCATCCCACGCCGCTCCGAATGGATCCCTGCCGATGATACCGATGCGGAAGGGCCCGGCATCATCCATAAAGGCAGCGGCTGGCCACTCGGTGAACTTGGCGAAGTTGAAGATCATGGCGACCTTGATCACGTCTGCCTGGCGTGGCGAGGCCTCGGCCCAGGCAGCGCTTGGCGCCGGCAACAGCAGCAGAGCGCTAATGCTCAGCGCCAGCAGGAGCCGTTGGATGCGCTTGATTGCGCTGCGGTGTATATCCCTTCGATTCATTTTGAAGATCTTGGGATTAGTAAGTCCAGGTCAGCTTGGCGTAAAAACTGCGCTCAACTTCTGTTGGCACGGTGTCCAAATACTCCGAAACGAATTCCGCATGCTGATCATCGATTAAATTCTGTCCCACCAGGGCAATCCTGAAATCGGACCTGGGCTTCCAGGTCAATTGGGCGTCGAGGGTCGTGTAGGCATCGATATCGTTGGTTCTCAGTTCGCTGACGTAGCGGGACCACAGATCCACTTCGAACTGGTCGCCGATATCCATCATCGACCGCAGGGAGATCTGGTGCCTGGGGCTGCCGCCTTCATCGAGATCGGGAACGGCGGAGTTATCCGGTTCATCGATATCGAGCTGGAGATAGGTGTAGGCGAGGCTTACCCGCCACCAGGACGCGGCCCTGGCATCCACCATCGTTTCGAAGCCATAGACGTGCGCGTCGGATTCGTTTTCGATGGTGATGGGGACCGCCACCTGGCCGGTCAGCGGATTGAATTCGGGATCACCGACCAGCGCATCTCGGAGGTGCTGGTAGTCATTGTAGAAGGCGGTGATGTCAAGGACGATGGGCTCGATCGGTTGCAGGCGATAGCCCGCTTCATAGGCGATAACGGTCTCGGAATCCAAATCTGAGTCCGCGGTGGTGGTCGCAGTGGTGGGGGCCATGCCGGCCGTGGGACTGATGATGCGGCCATCCACTTCACCTCGGGACGGCGTCCGGACGGCGCGGGCCACCGACGCCCAGATAGATTGTCGATTGCTCGGCGACCAAAGCATCCGGATATTGGGTTGAAATTCGTAACCCGTAAAGTCGTTGTGCTCGAGCTTGGCCCCGAGGGTGAGCGCCAGCTGATCCTCGATGAGGGTGATCTGGTCCTGAATGAAGGCGCTGGCCAAATTCTGCTGATCGCTCTCCGGCTCCACGAAAACCCTGTCGCCGTTGTCGAGATTGTCCTGAATGAAGCGATAGCCCACTCCCCAGATGATCTCTTGCCGGGGAGAGAAATGAAAGCGGTGCTGGAAATCGAGATCGACCGTATCCACCGTGGCGTCCGCAAATAGGGACTGGAACTGCACCCGATCATAGTAGGCCTGAAAGCTCAGCTCCGAATCGTCCCGCAGCGACCGGGTCCATCTGCCCAGCAGATTGCCGCCCGTGTTGGTGGTGTCGGTTTCCACCAGCGCGGTTGTCATAAATGGCGGGGTGACCGTCGGTAACGGCTGGGCAACCGTTTCACCCATGCGGCTTGTGTACAGATCTCCCTGGAGGGTCCATCGGTTCAGGTCATCGCTCGTCAGGTCATACCTGAAACCGCCGCGATAGGTGGACCAATCGTCATCCGCGGCCGCTCCCGAGGCGAACTCCTGGCTGTCGCGATCCGTGTATTTCGCATAGACCCGCAACCACTGGTCCGCTCCCATTTCGGTGCCCACCCGTGCGCTTGCATTGGCACGCTCCTCGGTGCCGGCCCCCACAGACACCAGTGTCCCGGTGGTCTCCTCTGCCGATTTGGTGATGATGTTGATCACCCCGTTGACGGCGTTGGCGCCCCACAGCGCCGCGCCGGGGCCGCGAATCACTTCGATGCGATCGATATCCTCGAGCAGGGTATCCTGAACCTCCCAGAACACGCCGGAATAGAGGGGTGTATAGACGCTGCGGCCATCCATCAGGACGAGCAGTTTATTGGCGAAGCGACCATTGAATCCGCGGATGGACACCGCCCATTTGTTGCTGTCAATACGCCCCACCTGTACCCCGGGCACCATCCGCAGGGCATCGGCGATCGTGGTGGCGCCCGAGCGTCGCAAATCCTCCTGGGTGATCACGAAGATCGCGGCCGGCGCCTCGGAGAGGGTCTCGCTTTTTTTGGATACGGAGGTGATCTCAATGTTCATCAGATCTTCGAGGCTGAGTTCCGTGAGATCATCCGGCGCCAGTCCATCGGGCTGATTCGCCATCACCTGTGGTGGGAGCAGCAGTGACGTGATCAGCAGCAGCGGTATGAGCCAAAAGGATGGGCTGCCGAAGCAACCGAGCACAAACGATTGAGATGGATGGGTCATTACCAATCACCCTCTGTGGTTTTCCAGTTGTGAATGTCGATGACGATTTCGCTGTTCAGATATGGCGGACGCGTGTCCTGACGGTCATCATATCGGTCGTCTGGGCAAAGGCATTAGCCGCTTAAGGCCTGCTCGATCCTGTGGCGACGCACGCATTGCGGGCATCTTGGCCCACTTTTGAGGCCCAAGGTCACCCTTGTCCCGGTGCACGGGGCGACCAACCGCAGCAGCGCATCGCCGATGGTCGGAATGGACCCCGCGACCACGGAAACGGCTGATGCAAGCGCGGCGTGGATGCCGAGAAGATGCGGTCCCACCTCTGCGGGATCGTTGGGGGAGAAGTATGGGAGCGGTCGGACCGGCCCCTGGCCGGCCCGTTCAAACCGACAGCGTTGGAGAGGGGTTGGGGGGGTGCGGAAGGCCGACGCCCAGGCATACGGGCATGTTCCGATGGGGCGCAATTCGGCAGGCTGGGATAAGGTGATCACTGCCGCACCGCGCGCGCAAGCGGGCGCTGAGCTTAGGTCGATATGAGGTGCGAGATCGATTGGAGGGCGCCGTTGAGCATCTGGATCACCGGCTCGGCAAGCCCCAGCAGCCCCATCAGCTGCGGCGCCTGCGACAGGCCGAAATGGAAGACGATGCGCGTATTGAACGGCCACACCGGAAATTGTTTGTTGACCTGGTAGAGCTGCTGATTCAGTTCCTGAAATGATTTGAGCTGGCTCGCCGTCTCCTCGGCCACATCAGAGGTAAGTTTGTCCTGCTGGGGCAGCAGCGACTCAACGATTTCGTTGATCTTGTAGCTGATGTTGTCGATTTGGCGCTGGACCGCGTTGCGCTCCGCCACCAGCGCCTTGTGGATGTACCAGACGGGCATGAAAAAAAGGAGGACGGCCAGAAAGATGGGTATTGCCAACATCGGTTCATGAAGCGATTGGTACAGGTCGGCATACCGCTGCTGGATGAACGGCACCCTATCGAGGGTCAACCAGGCGAAGAGATAGATGCCGGGAATGCTCACGATGAAGGCGTTGAGGAGACAGAGATCGCCGATCGGTTTAAGGCCGCCGCAGCCATCTGGATGAAGGAGATGCGGCACCAGCTTAAACTGGCGTCCCAGGCGCCACAAGTGCTGGGCAATGACGATGAGGCGCCAGATGCAAATACCGATGAATACGGCGCAGGCCAGCTCACCCGCCAGGCCAAAGAGGGCCCCGGCGTAATCCAGGCGATGGCCGAACAGGGTGGTGGTGATCTCGCTGAAGGGTTCTACCAGCAGTAAGCGCTGTTTTTCCCGCCAATAGTAAAACCGCCAAAAGACCACTACCAAGCTGACACCGGCCGCGGTGAGCCACTGATAGGCTTTCCCATAGCGGGCTTCAACACCGTGGACAAATGCCACGAACGCTGTTTTGAGGTCCCCCGCCGGGTCTGAACGGGCGGGGTCGTCATCGCTGAGTTCCGTTGCCTTGGCGCTGCGATGGACAATTTTGCGATTCCAGATGGCCTCCAACCCCTGACAGAAGGTCCGCTGGATGAGATTGAACACCAGCACGCCGACCAACACTGCCAGCATCGCCGAACCATACATGGGATCATTGAAGCGAAAGCCGATGAGGCCCAACCCGAAGGAGAGGATGGCGACGATCGGCTGGCTCCGGCGAAACCAGTCCGAGCGCGGCTGCTTCAGCCGTTGCAGGGCAGAGATCACGCTGACATCCCCTGGGCCATTTACACCGTCAGAAGGGGGCGGCTCTGGTTGCGGTCGTGACATAGGCGCGAATCCTAATGCAGTGGGGTTTGGGTCCGGTTCGGTGCGGCTGGGGCCGGTCGTTGCCCCCGTCATTGGGGTGGAAATTCCTTGGCGATCTCTTCCACACGTCGCAGGTAGATGGCGCGCCAGTGGGCTGAGCTGACCTTAAACTGGCCCTTCCGCACGAATGCGATATGACGCATGCCGCTTTCGTAGCGGCCATTTTCGGCCAGCACCTTGGCGAGCGGCAGTCGATTGGCCGCTCTCTCGGGCGCAATTTGCGCTGCCGCCTCAAGGTGTCGCCAGGCCCTCTGCCGGTTTTTCAGCGGCCACGGCAGTTCATGGTACAAGAGACCCAGGTTTCGATCGGGACCGGCATCGTCAATGGTGGGATCCAGCTCTCTGGCACGCTTGAACGCGGCGATGATGTCGTCAATCAGAAATAGCGCTTTCACGCGGTGGAAGTCCAGGTAGCACAAGCCGATGGCGCCGTAGTAGTACACCATTTCGATCTTATCGGGATGCCGGGCATATGCTGTCGCGGCAAGGGCAAACCCCCTCTCCGCTGCCCAGCGCTGCTCATCGCGTCGCCCGCGCTCGGTCAATTCGTCGTAATAGTTGTAGTAGGCCCTGATCAGCCGCCATTGCAGTTCCGGCTGTTGGGTGTCGTCCCTTTCATACGCCTGAATCGCCTGCCGGATCCGGATGGGATCCCCCGACATGGCGTCGCCGTCGATGGAACGCCAGGAGCTGGCATTCGCCGCGGCAGTCCAGGGGACCATCAGGTGCACCAGGCCGATGGTGAACAGGCATCCACAGGCGAACCAGCAGCGAGACCCCGATAGAGCCCGGAGTACCATCCTTATATAACCAGGGCGGCGTCGGTTCATCCGATAGGGACCCCAACAGATGCATTGGTTGCGGAGCAGGAGCGCAGATACAAGTGTGCCGGTCGCGTCACTGCGCCTAGTGCGAAAGCAACCGGCAGGTGGGCGGTGGTTGGGTTCAGGTTACATCAGAACGGCAATGGGGTGCAAGACGACGGGCGCGCCCATGCCTGCGTGGGCCCCCAAACCGGAGCGCGGGCGTGTGAAGCGCCGTGCCAGGGAGAGGATTTTTTTCCTGTGTGGATGGGCTAGCTAAATGTCCAGTTCGGGGTATAGTTCCTGGGCGCAAGCGTCGCACATGCTGTGGCTGAAATCCGCCTCGGTATGCTGACTGATATAGACCTCGATTTGATTCCAATACCCCTTGTCGTCCCGAATCCGCTTACAGGACGCGCAAATTGGCAGGAGCCCGGAGAGCGTTTTAATCTCCTTCAGGGCCCGCAATAGATTGGCGTTCATCTCTTTGAGGGCGATCTCGGCAACTTTGCGCTTGGTGATGTTCTTGGAGGTACAGATAACGGTCTCCACCACACCCGCGTCATTAATGATGGGTTTGACCGAGGTGAGGTAGTAGGTATCGCCGGATGGCAGCGGCACACGCACCTCGATCTCCTGCGGTTGTCCCTCTTCGAACACTTTCGACAGGACCGCGAAGCGCTTATCCGCCTCTTCCTTTTCGAAGATATCCCAAATCTTCTTGCCAATGATCTCGTCAACCGCCCGGCCGACGCCGTTGGCAAAGGCGCGGTTGACATAGCGATAGGTCCCGTCCCGATAAAAGGAAAAGGTGGGATCCATGGATTCGTCCAGCAGCCGTCGATAATGGGCTTCGCTCCTGCGGAGCTCTCGCAGTTCGTCCTGTTCGGTGTCCTTCATCATCTTCATCATCCAGGGCCGACAGAATCGGCGGCAGTCGTTCAATGGGAACTGAAGGGGGTGGTCGATCGATATATAGAGGCCCGCATCCAGGCGTCCGGTGAGAATACGGTCTACCGGCGGTGCCTGTCAATCCTCGTCGTCGATGGGGTCCCGCAGCGCCGCAGAGCGGGGCGCCGAGGGCGACCATCACGGCAGACAGGTGAAACACTGGATATACCCGATCCGCTTCCCGCCCACCTCAAACGGGCGCATCCGCACGCTTAGGCGAATCCCGTTTCGCTCGGCTTCGTAGGCGACCTCCTGGTGGCGCCCCGCGTCGAGATCGGCCAGCATATTATCGATCATCGCGATGCTTTCACGCCGCTGATGGCAGGATCGGATGTCCCGTCCAATGTACTCGGGCTTGCGGTCCACGTATCGGGCGCAATAGGCGTTGTAGTATAAAATGCGCCCTTCCCGATCAATCACGGTGATGCCGACCGGCAGCGCTTCGAGCACCTTGGCCAGCGCGTCGCTGCCGAGGGCGGAATTCACGCGGGTGTGCAACCTGTTCTGCATCTAGATCCCTCCATTCGAACCAAACGGGGCCAGGCCGTGACGCGCCGCCCGCGGGAGTGCGCGGCAGCGTCAGTCGGTGGACGGCCTTCGGCTGGGCGCCGGCGCCCAAGTATCGGTGGTTTGCCCCCTGATTGCCTGCCGCGCTTTCCCCTCGCGAAAGGGGCGCTGCTGCAGACCAACACCCATTTAAGATATCAGAATCGCGACCGATATTGTACACACTTCCTGCGCAATCGGTGTCTGTGGGCCGCGACCTTTCGAGCGATGATTCCCCTGTAACACGGGCAGCAAAAACACGCACCCCGGCCCTGGGTGCGCCGCCGTTCCACAAAACCGTTGTTGGCGATAATGATGGTTGGTGCGCTGAATCACCCTGTCGTAACCCGCATCTCTGAGCGCCTGAATGTGCCCTCTGAGGATACGGAAGGGCTGCGACGATACGTTCTGCTCACCCTGGTCTGCCTGGTGGGCATCATCGCTCTGATCCCCATGGCCATGCTGGCCTTTTCCCAGGACAATCCCTACCTGGGCAGCGTCGACGTCGGCATGGCACTGCTCCTCGCTGCCAATCTTGTCTATCTCCATCAAACCGGCCGCATCGAATCCGCCTGCCACGTCGGTATCGCCTTCGCCATGGCGCTTTTCTGGTTTCTCGTTTTTACCGGGGGGGTGAGCAACACCGCCTATCTGTGGTGCTACACCTTCCCCCTATTTGCCATGTTTTTGATGGGCTCAACCAAAGGGTTCGTGGCCAATCTGGTGTTTTTCGTTCCGACGGTGCTCTTTTTGGTGATGGAACCCGATCTTCCCATGTTCACCACCTATCCGAAAAACCTGAAGCTGCGCTTCGTGCCCTCTTTCATAGTGGTACTGATCTACGCCTACCTCTTTGAATTTATCCGCGAGAAATACTATCAGCGGCTCGAACGGGAGATATCGGCGCACAAGGAGACCACCCGGCAGCTGCGGGAAGCGAAACTCCTGGCGGAGAATGCCAGCCGTGCCAAGAGCGAATTTCTGGCCAGCATGAGCCACGAATTGCGCACCCCATTGAACCACATCATCGGATTTACCGAGCTCATCGTGGACAAGCATGTCGGCGAGCTGAATTCGGATCAGGAGGAGTATCTGCAAGATGTCTTGGACAGCGGCAGGCATCTGCTGTCGCTCATCAATGACATCCTGGACCTATCCAAGGTCGAGTCTGGCAAGATGGAGTTGATGCCGGAGAAGGTGGATCTATATGCCTTGATTGAAAAAAGTGGCATCATGATCAAGGAGAAGGTTCACAAGCATCAGATCCGCTTCACGACCCAGATCGAGGAGCTGCCCTCAAGCATTCTGGCAGACCGGCGCAAGTTGAAGCAGGTCTTGTACAACTTGCTGTCGAACGCCATTAAATTCACACCGGAACGCGGTGCCATCACCATTTCGGGCCGGCAATTGTCCCTTCCCAATGGACACCTCATGACCGCCGACGGTCGTCGGATTGACCTGCCCCCCAACTCAAATGGGTCGCATCGATCCCCGCATAATTGGGTCGAGATTGCCGTCACCGACACGGGCGTCGGGCTTCAGCCGGCGGAGTTGGAGAAGGTCTTCGCCGCTTTTGAACAGGTCAACCACGCGGGCTTTCGCAATGCCATGGGGACGGGACTGGGGCTCTCCCTGACGAAGCAATTCGTGGCCCTGCACGGTGGGGCGATCTGGGCCGAAAGCGGGGGAGCGAATGGGGGCAGTCGCTTCGCCTTTGTCCTGCCCCTGGCTTGACGCACCTCGACCGGGCTCTCCCACAGCGGCGACGCCATCGTTTCCCCAACCGCCCATCCTGGGGTGGGCCGAAGATGGCGGTAATGGACCGCCCCCGCTACCTCGCCGTTTAAGGGCGCCGATCACCGACATTGCCGCGCTGCGAGCGGGCGTTGCGGAGGGGGCCTTACTTACAGCTTGGGATTGAGTTCTTCGCGCAGCCAGTCGGCGAAGAGGTTGATGCCGACCACCATGAGAATGAGGGTTGCGCCGGGGAAGACAACCAGCCACCACATGCCGGCGTAGATGTAGTTTTTACCGATGGCGATCATCATGCCCAGTGAGGGTTCCGTGAGCGGTACACCCACCCCGAGAAAGCTCAAAGTGGCCTCCAGCATGATCACCACGGCCAGGTCGATGGCCATCACCACGAAGATGGGCGGCAGGGCATTGGGCAGGATGTGTTTGAAGAGGATGCGTCCGTCGCCGGCCCCCGAGGCCTTTGCGGCCAGCACATAGGCGTTGTCCTTGATCTCCAGGACACTGCCGCGGATGGTGCGGGCGTACTTGACCCAGTCGGCGATGCAGATGGCGAAGATCACGGTGAACAAACCGCGGGTCTCGAACACGCCTAACAGCAAGACGGCCAGCAGCGTCGTCGAGAAGGCGAAAACGGTGTCCGCCGCGCGCATGATGAAGGCATCCAGAACCCCACCGTAGTAGGCCCCCATCATTCCCAGGGTGATCCCCATGACACTGGCGATGGCCACCACCGAGAATCCCACGATGAGGCTGGTGCGCAGGCCGAAGAGCATGGTGGAGAAGATGCCGCGGCCCTGGTCGTCGGTGCCCAGGGGAAAGGCGCCCTGCCCCCCCTCCATCCAGGCCGGGGCCAGCAGATAGTTGTTGAGGTCCACGCTGGCAAGGTCGTAGGGGTCCATGGGAGCGATCCGGGGGGCCAGAATCGCGGCGACCAAGAAGACCACCAGAATGGCGCTGCCCACCAACGCCGATGGATCGCGCAGGAAATTGTGCATGCGGCGCGAGGTCAAGATCTTCTGCAGGCGCTCAGTCATAGCGTATCCTCGGGTTTAGCAGGGCGTAGAGCAGATCCACTACGATGTTGATAAATAAGATGATGAAGGCCGCCAGCATGATGTAGGTCACGATGACGGGCTGATCGGTCTCGAAGATGGAAGTGAGCAGCAGGTTGCCCATCCCCGGCCACTGAAAAATGGTCTCGGTGACGATGGAGTAGGCGATGAGCTCACCGAAGCTGAGGCCCGCAATGGTCACCACCGGGATGAGGACGTTGCGCAGGGCGTGCTTGAGGATCACCTTGGCGGGCGAAAGCCCCTTGGCCCAGGCGGTCTTGATATACTCCTCGCCGAGCGTCTCGCGCATGCCGGCGCGGGTCAATCGCAGCAGTACGGCGAGCTGATAGCCGGAGAGGGTCAAGGCTGGCAGCAGAATGTGCTGCCAGCCGGAGGCCGTGAGGAGCCCGGTGCGCCAGAAGCCGAGCTGAACGGTATCCCCCCGGCCAAAGGGTGGCAGGATATTGAGATAGACCGAAAAGAGCATCACCAGCAGAATACCGATGAGGAAGGTGGGAATGCTGATTCCGAAGAGTGAGCCCGCCATGATGGTGCGACTGAGCCAGCCATTGGGGCGGATCGCCACCACCACCCCCAGCCCCACCCCCATGCTGAAGGAGAAGCAGATGGCCACCAGGGCCAGTTCGAAGGTGGCCGGGAAGCGCTCCAGGATCGTGTCCAGGGCGTCGATCTGACTGATATAGGACTTCCCAAAATCGCCTTTCAGGGCGCCCCCCAGGAAGCTGAAGTACTGCACGGCCATGGGTCGGTCCAGGCCGTAGGCCTTGCGCACCTGTTCTTGCTCCTCCTGGGTCGCGTACTTTCCGGCCAGCATGCGCACCGGATCGCCGGTGTAGCGAAAGAGCCAGAAACAGACCAGGGATACGGCCAGAAGAACGACGATGCCCTGGAGGAGGCGCCTGACGATATAGGTTGCCATGGTCTTCTAAATCCTACTTCTTGGGTGGCCGCCGCCGCCGAGGTATCGGCGGCGGCGCAGACTATCCTCCGACAACACGAGTGCTATTGAATCTCTTTGACCACGATCCAGCGGTCAGACCGTGGGGTGAACTGGATATTCTTGCCCTTGACCACGGCGAAGATATCCTGCTGGTAGTGGAGGGGGATCCAGGCCACATCTTCCACCGACATGCGGTTGATCTCCTGGAGGGCCTTTTCGCGCTCGGCGCGGTCGATGATGCTCGACGAGGCGATGATGGCCGCGTCCATTGCAGTCTTGGAGTATAAGGCCCCGTTGTAAGCCCCCATCCCCTTGTCGGCATCGGGGGTGTGCAGCAGTTTCTCCGCCGAACGGCCGAAGTCGAAGCTGCCGTCGAACCAGCCGATCAAATAGAAGCGATGCTTGTACTCCGTCAGCTCATCGAAGAAGATCGACTTGGGCTTGACGTCCAGGGTCACCTTGAGGCCCACCTTGGCCAGGTATTTGGCCACGGCCTCGCAGATCTTCTCGTCGTTGATGTAGCGGTCGTTGGGGCCGGCGATGGTGATCTCGAAGCCGTCGGGATAGCCCGCCGCCGCGAGCAGTTCCTTGGCCTTGGCCGGATCGTAGGGGAGCCGCTGAAGGTTCGCGTCGTAGCCCACGGTGGGTACGTCGGGCACCTGGTGGGCCAGGGTGGCCTGGCCGCGCATGACGGTCTGGATGATCTCCTCCTCGTTAATGGCGTGGGCGATGGCCTGGCGCACGCGGATATCCTCGAAGGGCGTGCCCGCCTTGTTGCTCATGTCCATGTAGATGCAGCGCCTGGCCGGGCGGGAGATCACCTCCACGTGGGGCATGGTTTTGATGCGGTCGAAGAGGGTCAGGGGCACGCCGTTGACGATGTCCACCTGCTTGCCGGCCAGGGCCGCGAAGCGGGTGGCTTCCTCGGTGATGGGACGGATATCCACGGTGGCGTATTTGGGGGCGCCTTCCCAGTAGTCGGCGTTGGCCGCCATGCGGATGTAGGATCCCTTGACCCACTCGACGAATTTATAGGCCCCGGTGCCGATGGGACGGGTGTTGTAATCGCCGTCGTCGCGGTCCTTGGAGGATTCCATATCCACGATGAAGTTCTGGTGCATGGTCTCGGCGAACCAGGGAACCGGTTTGCCGGTCTTGAAGATGACGGTATGGTCATCGGGGGTCTCGATGCTGGCGATGGAATTGGCGATGTTGAGCAGTTTGCTGTACTTGGGGTCCTTCATGCGCTCGAAGGTAAATCTCACGTCGGCGGCGGTGAAGGGATTGCCGTTGTGAAATTTAACCCCTTTGCGCAGTTCGAACTTCCAAGTGACGGCATCCTGGCGCTCCCACTTGACGGCCAAGGCCGGGGAGAGCTTGCCTTCGGGGGCCTTGCGCTGGAGTAGACCGTCGAAGAAGTTGGACATGTAAGACAGATTGGCGTCCGAAGAAAAGGCGTGGGGATTCATCGCCTTGGGGGGGGCATCGGTGGCCACCACCAGATCGGCCTTAGCCAGGGCGGATGTGGGCAGGGCGACAAGCAGCGCCAACAGCAGGGTCACTCGTAGAGATCGTTTCATCTTCCTTCCCTCCATGGTTTGCTATTTTCGCATCATTCAATGTCGTCCGCGGCGGCGGGGGCCGCCCGGTGCGACGTCTCGCCATACAGGTGGCAGGCGGCCCGATGGCCGCCGCCAAAATCGATGAACTGGGGCACTACCTCCGAACAGATCGCCATCCGTTCGGGGCAGCGCGTGTGAAAGCGACAGCCCGCCGGGGGGTGAATGGGGCTGGGCACGTCACCTTCCAGGATTATGCGCCGTTTCCGGTGCAGGGGGTTGGCCACTGGTGCGGCGGAGAGCAGGGCCTGGGTGTACGGGTGCTTGGGGTCTCCATACAGGGCGGCGTATGGGGCCGCTTCGATCACCTTGCCCAGGTACATGACCAGAATCCGATCGCAGAGGTACTCCACCACGGCCAGATCGTGGGAGATGATCAAGAGGGAAAGATCGAAGCGCGCTTTGAGTTCCAGAAGTAAATTGATGATCTGGGCCTGAATGCTCACATCCAGGGCCGATACCGGCTCATCGCCGATGATGACCGCGGGATCCAGGGCCAGCGCTCGGGCGATGCCGATGCGCTGACGCTGTCCGCCGGAGAATTCGTGGGGATAACGGCGGCCCTGATCGGGACTGAGGCCGACGGTATCCAGTAAAAATGCCAGCCGGTCATTTCGCTCCCGGCCGCTGTAAAGCCCGTGGACATCCATGGGGTCGCCCAGTATCTGGGCCACCGTCATGCGGGGGTTGAGGGAAGAGTAGGGATCCTGGAAAATGAGCTGCATCTCCCGGCGCACTTGCCGCAAGCGCTCGCGCCCCATGCCGCCCATCTCCTCTCCTTTGAACCAGACCTGTCCCCCCGTGGGCGGGGTGAGCCCCATGACGGCCATCCCGGCCGTGGTCTTGCCGCAGCCCGATTCGCCCACGATGCCCAGGGTTTCCCCTTTGGCCAAGTGGAAGTCGACACCGTCCACGGCATGCACATGGGCCACCACGCGGCTGAGAATTCCCCGCTTGATGGGAAAGAGCACTTCCAGATTGCGGGCGTCGATGAGGGCCCCCGGGGAGGTTTCGTCGTGAACTTCACCAGTGGCTTGGCCATGGTTGGCCGCGCTGGATCGGGTGTTGACATCGTTCATGGCGGATCGGCTTTCACCGGACATGGCGGCCTCAATGGGGAATGTGGAGCCAGCAGCGCACGGCATGGCCCGTGTCGATTTCGGTCAATTCGGGTTCCGCCTGCCCGCAGATATCCATCGCTTCACTGCAACGGCCCTGGAATTTGCAGCCAGTGGGCAGGTTGTAGAGACTGGGCACCATCCCCTTGATCTCCCGCAAGGTCTGCCGCTCTCCCGCCGTACGGCTGCCCAGCTGGGGGATGGAGGCCAGCAACCCGCGGGTGTAGGGATGCAGCGTGTTTTCGAACAGCGGCAGGGTGGCGGCCGTTTCGACCACCCGGCCGGCGTACATCACCACGATCCGGTCGGCCATCTCGGCAATGACGCCCAGATCATGGGTAATCATCTGGATAGCGGTGTCGTAATCGGACTTGAGCTTGGCCATCAGATCGAGAATCTGGGCCTGCACGGTCACGTCCAAGGCCGTTGTGGGTTCGTCGGCGATGAGCAGCTTCGGGTCGCAGGCCAAGGCCATGGCGATCATGGCCCGCTGACGCATGCCGCCCGAAAGCTGATGGGGATACTCGCCCACCCGGCTTCTGGGTGCCGGAATCTGGACCCGTTCGAGCATCTCCACAGCGGCATCGCGGGCCTCTTTTTTGGTCATCCCCTTGTGCAGCACGAACATCTCGCCGATCTGGTCACCGATGGTGAAGACCGGATTGAGGGAGGTCATGGGCTCCTGAAAGATCATACTGATGCGGGCGCCGCGGATGGACCGCATCTCTTTCTGGCTCAGGCGGGTCAGGTCCTCGCCCTGGAACAGGATCTCGCCCGCCACGATCTTGCCCGGCGGCTCCGGCAGTATGCGCATGATGCTGGCCGCGGTGACGCTTTTGCCGCTGCCCGATTCCCCAACGACGCCCAGGGCTTCGCCCTTGTTCAGGTGGAAAGAGACCCCGTCCACCGCCCGGGCCACCCCTTCGAAGGTGTAGAAGTAGGTTGCCAACTCCCGGACGTCCAACAAGGGGCTGCGATCGGTGGCCATCATCGGACCTCCCTGCCCGCCAATTCGGTCTGAAACCGGTGCAGGGTGTCGTAAAGCGGCCCCAGGCTGTCAACCACCAGATGCTCCTCCGCGCTGTGCTGGGACATCTCCCCTTCCGCCCCCCACACGACGCCGGGGATCCCCTTGGCCGACGGGTAGCGGGCATCGGAGCTGCCGTGTTCGCTGACGGTGCCCACGTCGCCGGCCAGATCGATGAGCAGATCGAGATGGTCTGAGGCGCCGCTGACGAAAAGCGGCACCTGGGCATGCACCGAGACCTCGGTGTGGGCTACCGCGGCGCGGATCGCCGCCACCAGGTCGGCCGGATCGTCCGCCTCGGTGAAGCGGATGTCCAGGGTTGCGGTGGCCAGGTCGGGCACTTTGTTGACGGAACCGTCGCCGGTCCGACAATTACTCAACACGAGGGTCTTGTGCCAGTGTTCCGAAGCGGCGTCGGCCGCCGCCGGCTCGGGAAAAAGCTGCTGAATGGCGCGGTAGTCGGCCACCAGACGATCGAAGGCGTTGATGCCCAGCCAGGGCCTGGCCCCGTGGGCGGCCTTGCCGCGCGTCGCCATCGCGAGTTGCAGAACGCCCTTTTCCCGGGTGACGATTCGCTTGGGGCCGCCGCCGTCCAGGGCCACGAAGAACTCCGGCCGCAGCGTCTCCAGCGCGGCACCGGCCCCGTTGGCGCCGCCCACCTCCTCATCTCCGGTGAGCAGAAGACCGAATCCCAGGTCCGCCTGGCTGCCGCCGATATCCTGCTGCGCTCTGAGATGCCGCTCGAACAGCACCAGGGCGAGGGCCACGGCGTACTTGTCGTCGATGGCACCCCGGCCGTAGAGCCTGCCCGCCGCCTCGCGGGGCTGGAAAAGGTTGTCGTCGTCCGCCTCCACCACGTCGAAGTGGGCCATGTAGAGCACCGGCAGGCGCGCTGACGCCGGAAGGACGAGGAGCGAGGGTGTGCCGTTGATGTCACGACGTTCATAGGCTATGTTGCGCTGGTCCAGCCAGGCTTCGATGAAATCGGCGCATCGCTGAATCTCGGCAGGGCGCGAGTGCACGGACGGGATGCGGATGAGGGCTTTGGTGAGGTCGACGATCTCCTGCTCAGGGTGCACGGGACCTCTCTTTCTTCCGGCAGCGTTTGCGCCGTCCAGCCTGCCGCGTTCGACGCGCCGGGTGCCATTGGGGGCCGACCGCGCTGAGGGCGGCGGCCGTGAGTTGGGAGGGATCAGGTCAGACTTGACCTTAGTTAAATATTTTGTTTAACCTTGATTAATATTTTTTGCAAACATTTTTTTCGGGGTGGCCGCCACCGCCACCCAAGGATCGGCTCAGAAAGGCGAACGCGGCAGGATGCGCAAATTTTCACCCAGAATCGTGACCCTCATCAACGAGAGCGGCCTCAATCTGAACCACATCAGTAAAAGCACCGGCATCTCCAACGTCTACCTGCGCAAACTGGTTCACGGCACCATCAACCGGCCGGGCAAAGACAAGATCGCCTCCATCATGCTGGCCCTCAACCAGTCTGTATCGTCGGTCAACGCCATGCTCAAGGCCTACGACTATCAGCCGCTGGCGGTGGAGGATATTCCGGCCATCCTGGAGAACAATCGCCGGCGCAAAATCGTCGGCGGCAATCTCCCCCAGCACGATCACATCTACTTCGACCTCCTCCTGGCCGTCCTCGAGCGCACCGGCGGCGCGCGGATCTTGGTCAAGAACCGCCCCAGCGGCGTGTTTATGCCGGCCGAGCTCTATCTGATGAAGGAGTATCCCTACGAAAGCGACACCGCGGCGGCCCGTTTCCGCTATGAGCTGACAAAGGCCCTCATCATGGAGCGCCGGGAGCTCTTTATCGCCAATTTGGAAGCCGGCTGCCGTCTGGAGACTTACATCTGCAAGAGCTGCTTTGACGACTACCTGGCCCGCCACATCGGCCCCACACCGCGACGGGAGCACCCCCGGCGAGCCGAGCTGGTGGTGCAATACCTGGCCAACGCCCTCTCCCTGGCGATCAAACGGCCCCAGCTGCACCAGATTCGGATCATGGAGCGCTGCCCCTACTTTCATTTTCTCATCCAGGACGCCGACGGCGACCATCCCAAGGTCTCCTATCCGGGGCGCAAACTGCATGTCTTCGACAATGAGTATGATATGCGCATGCTCGAAGGGTTTACGACCGACCTGCCCCTCATCGTTGGTCAGTTCAAAAACGAGGTGGAGATGTGTCAACGAGCGGCCGATGTCGCCCTCATCGAAAATTATCCGGACACCATGCTGGCCTACATGACGGAACGGGTGGACCGCTACGGCATGGCGGCACTGCTGAAGCGACGCGTAAGCGCCCTGCTAAAGCGCCCTGCCCTGAGCTTCTTCTGAGGCGCCCCTTCCCGCCCGCCGCACCCGCCGGTTGTGGTGCTAGCGATCCGTTTCGCCCCTCCCAGAGATGATTTGACAGCCAGCATCAAATTCCCGTAGATTCAAGCAGAATCCAGTGTTTTCAAGGGAGGCAGCGTGGCGGTTACCAACGACAACGTCGACGAATCGGTGCACGAATACTTCGGTCGCATCCTCGACCTGATCAGCGACGGCATCTACATCTCCGACCGCAATGGCCGCACCCTGCGGGTTAACAGCATGTACGAGCGGCTGACGGGACTGAAGAAATCCAGCCTGGTGGGGCGCAATGTGGAGGCCCTCACCAGCGAGTACAACTTCGATACCATCCTCAATCCGCGCATCGTCAAATCGGGCAAGCCGGCCACCCAGGTTCAAACCGATCGCAGGGGCAAGAAACTGGTGCTCAACGGCTACCCCATCCTGGACGAATCCGGCGAGGTCGCCCTGGTGGTCACCTTTGTGCGCGACGTGACCCTCATGGCCCAGCTGCGGGAGCAGATTCTCTCCCAACGCAAGCTCATCGAGAAGTACCGCACCAACGTCCAGTACATCAATGAGGAGAGCGATCAGCGGCGGCCGCTGATCGCCCACAGCCCGGTCATGGTGGCCCTCAATCAACAGGTCGAAAGCGTTGCCGCCACCGATGCCACCGTTTTGCTGCAGGGCGAAACCGGGGTGGGCAAGGATGTCTTCGCCCGTCGTATTCACCAGACCAGCAGCCGCGTCGGCAAACCGTTCGTCAAGGTGGATTGTCCCACGATTCCCGAATCGCTCTTCGAATCGGAGCTCTTCGGTTACGCCCCGGGTGCCTTCTCCGGAGCACACGCCAAAGGCAAGCTGGGCCTCCTAGAGATGGCCGACAAGGGGACGCTCTTCCTGGACGAGATTGGCGAGCTCCCCCACAACATGCAGGCAAAATTGTTGCGCGTGCTGCAGGATCGGGAATTCATGCGGGTGGGGTCCACCAAGGTACGCAAGGTGGATGTGCGGGTCGTCTCCGCCACCAATCGCGATCTGGAACGCGAAGTCCATGCAAAGCGCTTTCGCAGCGATCTTTTCTACCGCCTGCGGGTGGCGGTCCTCACCCTGCCGCCCCTGCGGGATCGCCAGAGCGATATCGTCCCCCTGGCCACCCATTTCCTCGAACGCTACGCCAACCGCTACAAGAAAAAGCTGGTGTTCGATGCGGACACCCTGGCCGCCTTCTCCACTTACCAGTGGCCGGGCAATATCCGTGAAATTGAAAACCTCATCCAGAGCCTGGTGATCACCAATCAGAACGGCAAGATCCTCCCCTCCGATCTGCCCAGCAACATGGTCGGGCACCTGTCCCAAACCTGCCGGGATACCGCCCCCTTTCCCGCCGACCCACCCGCGCCGGCGGCACCCGATTTGGGATTCTCCGATCTGGTGGGCGAGCTCGACAACGGCAAACGCGGCCTCAAGGCCATCATGGCCGAGATCGAACGCAAGATTCTGTCCTACGCCCTGAACAAACACGGCTCCCATGCCGAGGTGGCCAAGCGCTTCAAGATCGACCGCTCGACCCTCTTCCGCAAACTGCGCGCCCAGAAGCGCAGCTAATGCCCGTCACGACCGGCCTGCCGGCGGTACCATGGCGGGGGTGGTTTTCCATCGAATAGCGGTTGACAGGCCCTTTCACAACTGATACATCAGATATCAAGCATCAAATCAGGGACCTCGCCCCGTCCCGGGCTTCGTGCCTGCGGCGCGAGCGGGGAGGTCCACCATCTCCTTTCCCATTATTTTCAAACCAATGAAGGTGTGGCCATGCAAGTCCAGTCTTTCAACACGGTCAGACGTGTCGTCTTTGGTGTCGGCGCCCTGCAGTCCATCGGTGAAGAGATAACCCGCCTCGGGGGCAGCCGCGTGCTGGTGGTGACCGACCCGGGCATCAAGGCCGCCGGCCTGGTGGACAAACTCACCACCGTTCTCCAGCGGGCCGACCTGCCCCACCATGTATTCGCAGAGGTGGAGCCCGATCCGCGCGTGGAGGTCGTCGCCCAGAGCGTCGCCGCGGCCAAAGCCTTCGACCCCGACATCGTCGTGGGTTTGGGGGGTGGCAGTGCCTTGGACATCTCCAAGGTGACGGCCGTCATGCTGACGAATGACGGCTCCGTGGAAGATTATTTCGGCATGGAGCTGGTGCCCTCTCCGGGGCTTCCTCTGGTCCTCGTACCCACCACCGCCGGCACGGGCAGCGAGATGACCTCCATTTGTGTTCTCTCCGACACCAAAAACGACGTCAAGAAAGGTGTCGTCAGCGAGCACATGTACGCGCGCGTAGCACTGCTGGACCCCGACCTCACCGTCGGGCTGCCCCAGCACGTCACTGCCACCACCGGCATGGACGCCTTCGTGCATGCGATGGAGTCCTACACGGGCGTGCGGGCCTCCTTTCTCACCGACACCCTCAATCTGCAGGCCATCCGCATGATCGCCGGAAACCTTCGGCGCGCCTATGCCAACGGCGATGACCTTGAGGCGCGCACCCAGATGCTGCAAGCCTCCTGCGTCGCCGGGATGGCCTTCTCCAACACCCAGAATGGCCTGGATCATGCCCTGGCCTTGGCCATCGGTGGACGCTTTCACCTGCCGCACGGCCTGCTCACGGCCTTCATCTGTCCTTGGGTGATGGCGTTCAACCTCATGGCCTGTCCCGACAAGTTCATCAAGATCGCCGAGGCTTTTGGCGAGAACACGGCCGGACTGCCCAAAATGGAGGCCGCCAGCCTGGCGGTTAAGGCGGTCAAGGGCATCCTGAGCGATATGGGCATCTCCGATCGGCTGCGGGATTACGATGTCCCCCAGGAGGTCTTCCCCGATCTGGCCAAGGCCACCGTCGGCGCTGCCCGACTGATCAGCAACAACCCGAGGAGCGTCTCCGAGCAGGACGTTATCCGCCTCCTCGAAACCAACTACTGAGTCATAGACGATTCGCCCCGCAGCCCGCGGTGGTCGCGCCGCCGGCGCCTGCCCACGGCCCCCGCGATGGAAGCTGCCGCCTGTTCCAAACCAACGGCCGCCTGGAAACAATTCCGGGCGGCCGTGCGGTTTGATGCGGGCGGTGCGGGTGGCACTTAGGCCCGCGCGCGAAGCCTCTTCTCGGCGTCCTCCAGGGAAGCAAAACCCCTCCGGGTGACCATCTGCTGCAGGGTTATTCTGGCGCCGTTGATGCCGGCTTTTTGCTGTTCTCGGATGTGATTCAAATAGTGGGCGAGGGTCTGCTGAGAGTAGGTCGCCAGCTCGCCCCGCAGATAGGTCTCCAGGCTGGTGACCTCGGGGCTGTCGGCGCTGCTTGGCAGGGGTCGCCCCCGTTTCATGAGATTGGGGTAGGCACGGGCCAGTTCCGATTCCCAGGTGAGCACGGCGTCCACGATAAGGTCGATCAAACGGGCGGCCGCATCGCCCAGCGGCGGCAAGCGTGGCGCGATACGGGCGTAGGCCTGGGGATCCGTGCTGGCCATCATGCGGGCGTACTTCTCGGTGATGAGATTGCGCCCCTGGGACTGGGCAACCTGGAGATCCGCCAGATAACTTTCGAGCGTCTCCACCGACCAGGCCAGGGCCTGACTGTGGCGCATGAGATCGAAGGTGGCGCGATCCTGCTGGCAGGCGGCCGGGCCATCCTGCCCCTGCACCTGCTGAAAGAGCGCCCACTCGCGGTTCAAGATCTGCTGAATCAATTTGGATCGGTAGGACATCGGCTCTCTTTCTTCAAGGCGCCCAGATATCCAGGTCGCGGATCTGGGGGTCCGCGATGCGGGCCTGCAGCTGGGGACCGTGTTCGAGGAGAAGATCGCCGGCTGCCTGGGAGAGGCTCTGGTCCCGCAGCACCCGTGCCACGGCGGCGCAGATGCGGTCCATGAGGGCTTGCTTCTGGCGCGCCAGCGCAGCGCCGAAATGGCGTTCGTGGCAGGTGACCAACTCGCGCGTCAGCCGAAACATCGTCGGGCCGAGGATGGGCAGGTTTCTGACGGCGCGGTGCATCCATTTGAAATAGGGTTTGTAGCGTCGGTTGAGAAGGAAGACCATGGAGATGGCCGCGTCGACAAACTGGGCCTCGACCCGCTGGGCGGCCACCGCTTCCCCACGCGCCGTGCAGCGGGCGTAATTGTACTGCCCCGCCTGGGCCATGGTCATGCAGCGCAAGGCCATCATTTTAAGGCGGATATCTTCGGGATAGAACGCCAGCAGGGCGTCACGGAAAGCGGTGAAGGCACCCAAAGGGTCGTGAAAGATCCTGCCATTGGTTGCCGCCGCCAGATGGGTTTCGGGAATCAAGCGCCATTGGGCCAGGGTCTCGGGGGGGCGCTCGCGACCGATGAAGCGCTTGTAGAAGCGACCGATCTCAAAGACACCCGTCCGCCCATGCCCCCACACACTGATCTGCCGGGCGGCGGCGCCCTCGAATTCTCCGGGTAGGTCGGCCAGTTTGCGGGACAGCGGCTCGCCGATGGCGGCATAATCCGCTGCGGTGAGCCATACGCAGAAACCCGGCCCCCAGTCGTGGTCCCGGGAGATCTCATCGTCGAAACCGAAGCAATCGGATCCGTCTCCCACCAGGCCGGCGGCGATTCGATCGAAATGGTCCGGAAAACAATCCGCCAAGAGAGGGGCGCCCACAGCGGCGTAGTAGCGGGCGCACAGATCGAGCCCCGTGATGGCGCCGGTCGTCATCTCTCCGCCGATGGCCGGTAAGCGGCCACCTGGGAGATCGGGTAGCGCACGACCCGGGCGTCTCCAGATCGCTTCTCCTCCAACTCCAGTGGATCGAAGCCGCAGCCATAGTCCCAGTAGGTGACGGCGGTGACCACACGGCCGTCCGTCAATCGAATGTCATATCGTTTGCCATCTTCGGGGCGCGGCCGGTCCAGCGGTATCCAGTCCATGGGATCACCTCCCGTCGGTGTCGGGCGTGGCGGGTGGTCGCAGCGGTGTGGCGTCTCAGCCAGACTCGCCATCTGCCGCCAGGGCCGCCTGCTCTTGAATGTGGCGGGCCACTTCACGGCAGAGGTCGCCGGCCGGCAGCAGCTCACGGATGCGCCAGGGGAAGGCCCGGTCCCAATTGTCCTGGTCGCGGCCGGAGCAGAACCGGTCTAAAATGGTATGGGCCTCACGGACCAATTCGCCGGCCTGTTCCAGGGCCTGGGCCGCGCGGCGCAGCTGATGCCATGCCGCCTGGTAAGCCTGCGTCTGCGGATCGTTCGCCATCGCCCTCTCCTTTGAAAAGTTGCCTGCGTTCAGGCGCCGCGTTCATCGCCTAGTGTACCCTCTCCACATTCAAGGCGTATTGCAGAATGACATAGACCGCATAGGTCGACAAGAGCCAAACGCCCTGCCAGCGCCGAAAGGCACCCTCCTTGTTCATGCTGATGAAGAGCCGGAAGGACCACAGAATGATGAGCATGGCCGGGAAGTGGAAGTAGAAGAAGTTGGGGGGAATGGCCAAGGGTTTGGCGGTGGCGGCGGCCCCGATGACAAAGAGGCAGTTGAGCACATCGGCCCCCACCACATTGCCCACGGTAATTTCCGGGTGTCCTTTGCGGACAGCGGCGATGGCCGTCATCAGCTCGGGCAGAGAGGTACCGAAGGCCACCATGGTGGCGGCGATGACGTCCTCCGGGACCCCCATGCGGGCGGCGATTTCCGAGGCGGCGGGGATGAGGACCCGGGCGCTCATGATCACGAGAAAGAGGCCGCCAATGATCATCACCCAACAGAGCACTACATTCCGAGGTTCACCGACGCTCTCCTCCTGGCCCTCGGCGGCCGCGCTGCCGCCTTTGGTGGCCCAGTAATAGGTCAGATAGAGATAGCCGGCCAGCAAGCAGAGGAACAAGACGCCGATGGGCCGGCCGATGACGGGCTCACCGCTGGAGATGAGCAGTAGAGTGACGCCGATCGCCACCAGGAGCGTGGCCGATCCCACCTGGACCCAGCCCGTACGGTCGAGGATGAAGCGGTTGACGGGAACGGTGGCGAGGATGCAGGTGAGGCCGAAAATGAGACCGGTGTCGGCGATGATGGAGCCCACGCCGTTGCCCAGGGCCAGTCCAGGGTTCCCCATCCAGGCGGCCATCACGGAGACGAAGGCCTCCGGCATGGTGGTACCCAGTGAGACGATGGTGGCGCCGATGACGATACGGGGCATGCCGGTGCGTTCGGCCAGGTCCACCACGCCGTCGATCATCCAATCGGCCCCTTTGGAGAGCAGCAAAATGGCAACGGCGATGATACCCAGGAGGGCAAAGGTGGGCAAGTCGACGACGACTTCGTGCAGCAGGGCCTCGTTGGTGAACCATTCTATAAGCGAGTGTTCCATCGATACCAAATACTCCTGATCTTCCTCATTTCAGCCCGGCGCTGCCCGCCGCCCAAGCGATGCTGATACCGCCCGTCGTGAACGCGTCCGGCCGATGGTTCTACAAATTTTCGCTAGGGGTTTCCGGCACGCGCCCCCTAGGACCCGATCACGGCAGCCGTCTGGCGGGCGATCTCCAACTCCTCGTTGGTGGGAATCACCAGCACCTTTATGGGGCTTTCGGGGACGCTGATGGCAGCGGCACGGCCCTGCCAGTCGGTGTTGCGCCGGGGGTCGATGACAATGCCCAGCTTGTCCAGTCCCTGGCAAACGCCGTGGCGCACAACGGGATCGTTCTCGCCGATGCCGGCGGTGAAGATGATGGCGTCCACCTCACCCAGCACGGCCAGATAGGCCCCCACGTAATGTTTGTAGCGGTAGATCAGCATCTCCAGCGCCAACCGTGCGCGGTCGTCGCCGGCGGCCGCGTCCTGGTGAATATCCCGCAGATCGTTGCGGCCGCAGATGCCCTTAAGGCCGCTCTCCTTGGTGAGCAGGCGCATCACATCGCTCAGGGGCATCCCTTGCTGGACAGCGATATACTCGACGATGGCGGGGTCGATGTCACCGCTGCGGGTGCCCATGATCACCCCTGCCAGTGGCGTCATCCCCATGGAGGTGTCAACGCTGCGTCCATTGGCGATGGCCGTGATGGAGGCCCCGTTGCCCAGGTGCAGGGAGATGAGATTGGTCTGCGCCAGGGGCTTGTCCAGCAGCCGGGCGGCCTCACCGGCCACGTACCGGTGAGAGGTGCCGTGGAAACCGTAGCGCCGGATGCCCAACGCCTCGTAGAGGGCATACGGCAGGGCGTACTGGTAGGCGTGGGGGGGGATGCTCTGGTGGTAGGCCGTGTCGAAGACGGCCACCTGAGCAGTTTGCGGAAATAACTTTATGGCGGTACGGATGCCGGCCAAGCCACCGGGATTGTGCAGAGGGGCCAGCGGGATGCAGGCTTCGATATTGGCCATCACCCTTTCGTCGATGCGGGTCGACGCGTGGAAAAGCTCCCCGCCATGGACCACACGGTGGCCGATGGCGGCGATATCTGCTTGGGTGGCCACCACGCCGGTGTCTTCGGCCGTGAGCAGGGCCACGGCCATCTCCATCCCGGTGGTATGGTCATCGATGGCAGCGTCGCGGCGGATTTTCTCGGGCGCCCCGGCCCTGCCATACCTGCGGTGGGTGATCGTACCAGTCGCTTCACCGATGCGTTCCACCAGCCCCTCGGCCAGAAGCCGTTCATCCCGCATGTCGATGAGCTTGTACTTGATGGAAGAGCTGCCGGAATTTAGGACGAGGATGTTCATGTGGGTGTCTCTTGGGATTGGCGGTAATCGAATGAAGCCCCTTCTACGGGCTGGACCATTCCTAACGGCGTTGATTCGTCAAGTCGTTTCGCCCGGGACCGTCTGCTTTACCAGGTCGCAAGATGCGGCGCAACGACCTTTGTTGGCGGTTGGACAACTCCTGCCACTGCGCGTCACGGACCGATGTAACGAATCGACGATTGTACGATTTATCCGTCTCGAACAGCGAACAAAAGGCCGCCCTGTCCAGGGCGGCCTTGTTTGCATTGCACCCGCGGACTCCCCCCGCTACCGGCTTAAAAACGTCGGCAGCCAGGTGGCGATGGCGGGAAAGAAAACGATGAGCAGCAGCCCGAAGACCTGTAGGACCATGAACTGTATCATACCGATGTAAATGTCCTTCAACTCCCAGTTGGGTACCACCCCCTTGAGAAAGTAGGCCGAAAGGGCCACCGGGGGCGATAGCCAGGCGGTCTGCAGGGTCACCGCCACCAGGGTGCAGAACCAGAGCAGGTTGTAGTCCATCTGCCGGATCAGGGGCATGAGGATGGGTACGATGATAAGGATGATGGGCACCCATTCCAATGGCCAGCCGAGGATGAAGATCAGGGCCAAGATCAGGAGTAGCATCAGCATGGGGGGCAGGTTCATTCCCATGAGCAGGTCGGTGAGCATGGTGGCCGATCCCAGTCGCGAGAAAACCGACCCAAAAAAGTTGGAGGCCGCCACCAGGAGCAAGATCATGGCGGAGATCTCAACGGTTCGCAGGGCGCTGCTCTTGAGACCCTCCCAGCTGATCCGTCGGTAGATCAGGGTGAGGACCAAGCTGCCAAAGGCGCCGGCGGCGGCGCCCTCGGTGGGTGTGGCCATACCGGCCATGATACTGCCCAGCACGGCCAGGATGAGGGTCAGGACCGGGATCACGCCGAGGGCCAGCTCCTTCGCCACCCACGTCATCGAGGTGGCGCGCAGCTCTTTGGGCAGCGGCGGACCGAGCTCCGGGTTGATCCAGCAGCGGATCAGGGTATAGCCGATGTAAATGCCGGCCAGAATAATGCCCGGAAAGATCGCCGCAGCGAAAAGATCGGTGACCGGGACACCGACCACCGGTCCCATGACCACCAGCATGATGCTGGGGGGAATGAGGATGCCCAGAGTACCCCCGGCACTGATGCAACCCGCGGAGAGGCGCACGTTGTATTTGCTCTCGCGCATCGTGGGGGCCGCCATGACGCCGAGGAGGGTGATGGAGGAACCCACGATGCCGGTGGCCGCGGCAAAGATGGTGGCCGTGGAGGTCACCGCCAGGTAGAGTGATCCGGGCAGGCGCGCCAGCATCATTTGAAAGGCCTTGAAGAGGCGGTCCATGAGGCCCGAACTCTCCAAAATATAGCCCATGAAGAGAAAGAAGGGCACGGCCGAGAGGACCGTGTCTGTCATGACAGAGTAAAATTGAAGGGTCATCAGATGGAAGACGACCTTGCCGATGCCGATGTAGCCGGTCACCAAGCTGAGGAATATCAGCGTGAAGGAGATGGGGAAACCGACCAGGATGAAGAAGAACAGACTCGCCAATGCGAGCAGTCCGAGCACTTCGGGACTCATAATAAGACTCCTTGTCTAGGTTTCCACGCCTTCTACTTCTTCATGGATATCCACGCCGGTTTTAACGGCATAGAGGCTCTTGAGCAGCTCCGATACCCCCTGGATGAGGAGCAAGAGGGTGGCGATGGGAATGCACAGCTTGAGTGGCCAGATATAGGGCAACCAAGGGCTGGAAACGATACGTTCCTGGAGCATGGTGGACCGCCAGGCGTACTTCCAGCCGACCCATAGAAAGATGCCCAGGCCGGGAAAGTAGAGCAGGATGTAGCAGGCCGAGTCCACCATGGCCTTGGTGCGGGTGGACCATTTTTCGTAAAGCCAGTCGGTGCGGATGTGCTGCTGGCGCTGGAGCGCGTACGCCGAACCGATCATGTAAAGCGCCCCGTACAGCATGGTGGTGAGGTCATTGGCCCAAATGGTGGGCGCGTTGAAAAAGTAGCGCGCCGTGACTTCCCATACCAGGCTGAAGATCATGGGGAAGATGAGCACGGCAGCGGCCCGGCCCGACCAGATGCTGATCGAATCGATCACCGCGATCGTCTTGAGCAGGCCCTCGGGGGGCTGTTGCAATCCTTGTTTATCCATTACCACACCCAATCTTTAGAGATTCCCGGCGCATTCGCCCGCCGTCGCGTCCCGCCCTGAGCGGGCCTGCGGGCTGCATGGGTATGCACGCAAAAAAAGCGTACCGGGGACGGTGGGTTCCGCGGCTCCCCGGTACGCTTGTACCGATGGCGCTATTTGTAGCCGACGACCCCTTTGTCCAGGGCGTTCTGGCCCATTTTGTAGTAAGTGCCGTTGGCTCTGGCCTCATAGGGCACGGTCAGTTTGGCCCATTCCTGCATCTCGGTGAGAACCTTCTTGAAGAAGGCGTCCTTGGCCGCGTATTTGTCCATGATCTGCTGGGTGGCCGCCATGTAGGCCTCGAAGTAATCGTCCGGCGTATCATGGATCTTGACGTTCTCGTTGGTCACCAGTTCCTTCAGGGCCATGCTGTTCTGGCTGACGTTCCAATTATAGGAATCGGCGATACAGGACATGATGCCGGCGTTGAAGATCGCCTTGAGGTCTTCCGGCAGCTTGCCCCACCAGTCGAGATTCACGTAGACGTCGCCAATGGAGATGGCTTGATGGAGGCCCTGGAGATAGTAGTTCTTCCAGACGGCGCTCAGGCCCAGATTGCGGTCGTCGGCCGGGCTGATCCACTCGGCGGCGTCGATGACGCCTCGCTGGGCGGAAGGCACGATCTCGCCACCGGGCATGGAGACGGCCGGGATGCCGATCAGCTTCAGCGACTCAGAGGGGATACCGGGCGGCGAGCGGAATTTGGTTTTGGTGAGGTCGCCCACGGAGCTGATGGGATTTTTGAACCAGCCGAAGGGTTCGGGACCCATGGGCATGCAGATGAAGCCTTTGATGTTGTAGCCGAGGATTTTGGTGAAATACTCCTGGTACAATTTGTCGCCGCCGCCATCATAGATCCAGGAGACGGTGCTGAGTTGATCGAGACCCATGCCGAGACCGGCCGTGGGAGCGGAGAAGAGCAGACCGGCGGGGTGTTTGCCGGACCAGTAATGGGTCCACGCCATACCGCCGTTGACAATCCCCTGATCCACGGCGTCGAGTATCTCAAAGGCACCGACCACGGCACCGGCCGGCAGCACCTCGATGGTCAGCCGCTTGGCCGACATCTCCTCGATCCGATTGGCCATGCGCTCGATGAGTTTGTAGTACACACTGGCGCTGGGGACGGCGGTTTGAATCTGCAGATTGTAGCTCTTCGCCATGGCGCCGGGGGCCCAGATCATCGCCGCACAGATCGCCACAGCCAGGACACCGATAAACCATTTGCCTCTTGTCATACTGCCTCCTTGGGTACTTCCTCAGTTAGTATAGGTATCTACATTGCAGCGGCCATCCACCGCCCACATGGTGAATTCGCCGCCGCGCCACTCCACTCCGAGAGCCAACGAGCACGTGCAGGCGTCTGAGACAAGCTTCCGATGACGGAACTTTGCGATCGTTGTTCAATAGTTGTCGTGATGGAATGCCGACGGCATGGTGCAGGGCGTGCGTCGACTTGTTGTGATCACATTTAGCAAGAAGCGGGCCCGCGGCATTGTTATAGAGCGGGATACCGAGAGAGGTACTGCCGTCAGATCGTCTCAAGTATCTAATTCGAGACATTTTCCGTGCGTTGCACGTCCAGATTTGGGCGTAAAAAAAAAGTGACACACCTGTTTCACAGCGCTGTTTGCGCGGCGGCCCGATTCGACAGGGGGCGAAAATGCAGAGTGCCTGTTGCATTTTTACAACATACGGCGAGCCTTCCCCTCATATCGACCGATTCATCGCCGGTGAGGTTGTATTTTTGCACCATTGGGGGTCCCGCTGCCGCCACCGCCATGGTGCGAAAAAACAACATTGCGCCAATCGCCCTGCCGGAAGGGTTCTGCGGTACCTCTAAAACTCGGATGGTTGGGCTGCAATTAAATCGTAATTTCAATAGTTTAATTAAGAAATACCGAATTCCGACCTGGATCGGCCTTGGCAGGCATGCCCTTTGCTAAATAGGAGACTAAATTTGGGAGTCATTCCTGATAAGAGATCACCCAACGACGCCCACAACCGCAGGAGCGCCCCGCCCTGCCCCATGCCAAACATCAAGGACCGCCAGATAACCACCATAAGGAGAGCGCCATGGATTGTTGCCTGTCCCCCCATGAACAAATGCTGCAGGATAAAATCGACGGCAAGGCCAACAAGTATCGTGAAACCCACGCCCGGGTCTTCAAGATCCTCGACACCATTGAAGGGATCAAGCCCGTCATCGACATCGAACGGGCAAAGTATTTCACCGAGTCCATGCGTGAAACCGAAGGCGAAGCCCTGATCCTGCGTTGGGCCAAGGCACTCAAACATGTCGCCGACAATATCACGGTCTACATCGACGATGACCAGCTTCTCGCCGGCCGCGCCGGCTGCCAGGGTCGCTACGGCGTCCTCTACCCCGAATTGGACGGCGACTTCCTCGACATGGCCGTGGAGGAGCTGCCCACCCGCACCGAGTCACCCTTCTCCATCAGCGAAGCGGACGCGCGGGTGGTGGTCGAAGAGATCGCCCCCTACTGGAAGGGGAGGACCTACCATGAAGCCCTCGCCAAGGTGCTCCCGGAAGACACCCACAGATTAACCTATGACGATCCCGAAGGGCTGATGAGCCGCTTCATCGTCAACGAGACCTCCAGCTTCCGCTCCGCGCTCCAGTGGGTGCACGACTACGAGAAGGTCCTCAAACGCGGTTTCGGCGGCCTGCGCAGAGAGGCTCAGGAAAAACTCGACGGTCTGGATCCCCTCTCTCCCACCGCCAACACCGAGAAAAAACCCTTCCTGCAGGCCATTATCCTGGTCTGCGACGCCATCATCGGCTGGGCCAATCGCCACGCCGATCTGGCGGAGAGGATGGCGGCCGAGGAGAGCGATCCGGTGCGCAAGGCCGAGTTGGCCCTTATCGCCGCCAACTGCCGCCGGGTGCCCGAGCATCCCGCACGCACCTTTCACGAGGCGGTCCAGAGCCAGTGGTTCACACAGATGTTCTCCCGCATGGAGCAGAAGACGGGGACCATCATCTCCAATGGACGCATGGACCAGTACTTCTACCCCTACTACAAGCGGGACGTGGAAGCCGGTATCCTTGACGACGACAAGGCCATCGAGCTGATCGAGCTGATGTACGTGGGCATGGCCCAGTACATCGATCTCTACATCTCGCCCACCGGCGGCGCCTTCAACGAGGGCTACGCCCACTGGGAGGCGGTCACCATCGGCGGTCAGACCCCCGACGGCCTTGACGCCACCAACGAGCTGACCTATCTCTTCCTGCGCAGCAAGCGCGAGTTCCCCCACCACTACCCGGATCTGGCCGCCCGCATCCACGCCCGCAGTCCGGAGCGCTTCATGTACGAAGTGGCCGAAACCATCAAGGAGGGCTCCGGTTTTCCCAAGCTGATCAATGACGAAGAGGTCATTCCCTTGCACCTGTCCAAGGGGGCCAAGTTCGAGGAGATCTTCGACTACAGCATCTCCGGTTGCGCCGAGATCCGCATGCCCAACCGCGATACCTACACCTCGGGGTGCGCGTACATCAATTTCGCCGCCGCTTTGGAGATGACGCTCTACAACGGCAAGATGCTCAAATATGGTGACGAGCAACTCAGCATTGAAACCGGCGACCCGACCACCTTCGAGACCTGGGACCAGTTCTGGAGCGCCTTCACCCAGCATCAGATCAACTTCATCAAGCACGCCTTCATCCAGCAGTACCACATCATACGCCTGCGCCATCAGCACTTCGCCGCCCCCATGGGCTCCGCCGTCCATGACCTGTGCATGAAGCACATGCTGGATCTGCACACCCCCCACATCCCCGAGGGGATCGATCTGGGCTACTTCGAGTGCATCGGTTACGGCACCGTCGTTGACAGCCTGTCGGCCATCAAGAAGCTGGTTTTCGAGGAGAAGAAGCTCAGCTTGGCCGAGATCATCGAGGCCTGCCGCTGCAACTTCGAGGGCAAGGAAGATGTACGCGCCATGCTGCAGAACGTGCCCTGCTATGGCAACAACGACCCCTACGCCGACAGCATCGCCCGCGCCATCGACCAGGTCTCCCTCTCCTTCACCAACGAGTACTCGAAGGAGTTGGGCGTCAACCTCGACCTGCGCTACGTGCCCTTCACCAGCCACGTGCCCTTCGGCAAGGTGGTCTCGGCCTGCCCCAATGGTCGCTACGCCTGGGGGCCGCTCAGCGACGGATCCTCGGCGTCCCATGGTGCCGACAAAAACGGTCCCACCGCCGTCATGCTGTCGAACTACACCACCAAGAACTTCAATTACCGCGAGCGCGCCGCCCGTCTGGTGAACATCAAGTTCACGCCCAAGTGTGTCGAGGGTGAAGAGGGCACCGAGAAGCTGGTGGACTTCCTGCGCACCTTCTGCGACCTGCGTCTGTGGCATATCCAGTTCAACGTCGTCAACGCCGACACCCTGCGGGCCGCTCAGCAGGATCCGGATAAATACCGCAATCTTATCGTGCGCATCGCCGGCTACAGCGCTTACTTCTGCGATCTCTCCAAGGATCTGCAGGACGACCTGATCGCCCGCCACGCCCACGATTCGATCTAATCGGCCGCAGGCCGTATTCAGAAACCGCCTGCAGCGTTCGATGGGTACCAATCCTCCGGAAGGGGGCGGCCGATGGCCGCTCCCTTTTCGCCTTTAACCTCTGTTCAACAGGGTAACTTCAGCCATGTCCCTCTCAGACCAGAAGCAGACCGGCATCGTCTTCAACATCCAGCACTACTCGGTTCACGACGGTCCCGGGATCCGCACGGTGGTCTTCCTCACCGGCTGTCCGCTGCGCTGCCGCTGGTGCAGCAACCCCGAGTCCCAGCGAAGCGGACCCCAGTTGGCCTATAACCGCGACAAATGCCTCAGCTTCGAGCACTGCATCCGCTGCATGGAAGTGTGCAGCGCGGGGGCGATCCAGAAGGGGGCCGACAACAAGGCCACCATCGATTTCGAGATCTGCACCAATTGCCTGCTGTGCGCCGACATCTGCCCGCCAACGGCCATCCGGGTGTACGGGGAGGAGAAGAGCGTCAAGGCGGTGATCGATTCGGTGGAAGGGGACAGCATCTTCTACTCCCGTTCGGGGGGAGGGCTGACCCTCAGCGGCGGTGAACCCCTGCATCAACCGGCGTTTGCCATCGCGCTGCTCAGGGAGGCTCGCCGCCGGCGAATCCACACCGCCATGGAGACTTGCGGCCACTGTAAGACCGAGGATCTGCTCGAGGCGGGTGCGTATCTCAACCACGTCCTCTACGACATTAAGACCATGGACGCCGAGGTGCACCGGGCCGGCACGGGGGTATCCAACGAACACCTCCTGAGCAACTTCCTCGCGCTGCGGGATGCCTGGCCGAAATTGCCCATTCGGGTGCGGACCCCCATCGTTCCGGGTGTCAACGACAGCGTCGAGGCCATCCGGGCGATCTTGGAATATATCAAGGAGGTCCCCAACCTCACCTATGAGATGCTGCCCTATCATCGCATGGGCTCTCCCAAATACGGGTACCTCGGCAGCTGTTTCCCCATGGGCGATGTCAAGCTGGACGAAGCGGTGATGCCGGCGCTGGAGAAGCTTCTCGATGCGGACTACGCCCACCTGCGTCCCCGCAGCACGCGCAAAAACTGATCTCCTGCGGAAGAACTGCCGGATGTCGTATCACCCAAGCCTTGATTGGATGGCTGGTGATCCGCCGCGGTGATGGCCGGCGGACAACGGAACCGCTCCCGACGACGCTCCCCGCGTCGAAGAAGTGATGCTACCCGAAAAATAACGAGCCGGTCACTGTCAAAGTGGCCGGCTCGCTCTGTATGGAGGGTGGCGGGAGGACGCCACTTACAGGAATCCACGCCGAAGGGGTGGGCTGGTGGCGCTTCGGCGCAGCGGTGTTGGTTAATTCTTCATGCGGGCCATCACTTCGCGGACGATCTCGCCCACCAGATCGGCCGAGACCTGGGCCGGCGCAGCCGTATGGCGATAACCACCGGTCGCGCTCATTGCGCTGCTCTGGAGCCCCAGCAGGCGGGCGGCGTTGTCGTGCATGATCTTCTGGCGCACGTCGGGTTTGAAGTCCAGTTGCTTATACGTCTCCAAGGCCTTGCGGAAATCAACGAAGGGGTGTGCGCTGGCGTAGAGAATCTTGTCGGCGATCATGGTATTGGCGGCCTGAACATAGGCCTCGGCCATTGGGGAGAATTCGTACTCGGACAGATCGATATAGACGTTGCGGTTGCGTTCGGCCACGATGATGGCTTCGTTGACCCAAGGATAGCCGCCGTGACTGATGATGATCTTCAGTTCGGGAAAATCGCGGGCGGCAATATCGATGTAACGCGGGGCGACATGGTCGATGATCGCGTTGGGGACCAGGGTGGCCGGTCCGGTGGTAAACACGATGGGGATGTCGAGCTCACAACACTTGGAATAGATAGGATAGTATTTGGCATCGTTGGCGTAGATCTGGGCCAGATACGGATCGACCGCCGCCCCCCGCATGCCCAGATCGTTGACGGCATGCTTGAGTTCCTCGATGGCCTTCATGCCCTTGTGGGGATCGCAGCCGATGAACCCAATGAACTTGTTGGGAAACGCCTTGACGAACTCGATAACGCTGTCGTTATTGGATTTGGAGCCATAGGTGGTTTCGCAGTCTCTACCAGTGATGACCGCCTTGACCACGTTGTAACGGTCGAGATCGGCGACGACTTCCGGCACCGTTTGCGGCTTCATCTTCGAAAAGTCGATGTGTTCGCAGAGCCCCTTGAACATTTTGCTGTTCTGGATACCATTGATGGTCTCGGCAGTGTTGGGCCGAAAGCGGAAGTCAATCACATTCATCGTGGAAACCCCTTTTCTCTGGTTTGCAGGACGTTTCGGTTCCGGTCCCCGCAAAGGGCGGGAGTTGGGACCGCGAACCGCTGCTCACGGAAGCGGTCCTTTATTTCCAAGCCGTGCTGTTGCGTAACGAATTGAGAAGAGTGAAACGGTTGTGGTGCCAGAGAGGATCACTGCCAGCGGAATCCTCCCGCACGGACCAGTGCTCTCGACCGCTCATGGTAGCAAAGAAAATGCCATCGTCACTTGTTCTCCTGGCGGACCGCCTCGGGATGCGCGCAGAATTGGTGCGGGGGCCGTGCTGGTGAAGGATTCCGCTGAATAGCGGACCATCGTCTTGTGATTGGGCCCCATGCCGGCGGCGCAAACATCATCTCCGAGAACGTGTGGAGAATGGGGCACAAATGCACCATGGTCGTTGATGCAGAGAGAATCCCCAATGATATCAGGATTCGCCCTTGCAAAAGGATTGCATTTTTGCCCCATCTCCCCGCTACGTCCTGTTGGAAACCATTCCTAATTATCGCTTATCTTCTTGGAATCTCACTCTATCGATCGTCCCAAGACCGACCTCGCCAAATGGCAGACCGCCGGGGGCAGTCGCAAAATTAAGACTCCCTCACCACGCCGCTCCCAAATTGCGCCGGCAAAATGGGCCGGCTTCGCCAAGGGTCGATTCCGCCCTGAAATCAACAGATGCAAGCATCTCCTCTTCTTCTCCCTCACCGTCAAGGCCGACGTCCGGGCAGTGGCACGATGGTTGCTTTGTCACCCCGTGACACCACCGTCTCCCGCCAGGAGCCGATGATGCCTCCGGCGGCCCGAGGCCAAACGCGAAACGAATCCAGAGCCAATTGCTTCACGAAAGGTGACCGTGATCCCCCTAAGGGAGATCGACAGGCTCGGATCTTGTCTGGAGGAGGAGTAATTTCATGGGCAAGCGCCTCATCACTGCTGCCGATATCCGCCAGGCCGCCCAGGAGGGCCAGCGACATCTCTCCGTCTCGGCGGAGGTCTGCATCATCACGCCCGCGGCCCGTGATGAAGCCGCAACCTTGGGCGTTGCCCTCGATGATGGTGCGGAGAGCGGATCCCGGCCTACGACCGCCCGCGATGCACCGGTGATTGCCAAAACCCTTATCGCCGACGTCAGCAAACGCCTCAAGGCCCGTCTGCCCGCTGGCTCGCTGCCGGCCGACCTCGACGGCATCGTTCGCGAAGTGGTCACCGCCAAGCTCCAACCCCAGAGCGCCGACCGCTCCTCGCCATCCCCGGCCGCAGGGGCGGATGATGGAGAACGCGGTGGCGAGACCCGCCAAGGCGTCCGGCTGATCGACGGACAGCGCCTGATCGAGACCAACGGCAATCCGCTGCCGGTAGATGAGAAGATGCTGGTGGCCAGCGCCATCGGCGACGGCGCCGAAGACCGTTTGGCGGGCGGCTACATGGTCTGGGAGCGGGCGGCCTTTGAGCGCCAGGTGGAAGCGCCCGAGATCGCCGTGGTACTGGCGGGTGAATTGGAGCTCGCGGTCGACGGCAGTCTTCTAACGGCGAAAGCCGGCGACATGATCTACTTCCCCAAGGGCGTCTCGGTGACTTACCGAACGGCCACGCGGGTTAAACTGGCCTGCATCAATTGCATATGAGGGGCAGCAGGGTGCATCCCGGCGAAGACGACTGGAGAGAGTTAACGGATCGACGTGGATATTCTTGACCGCTGCAAAGACGCTTGCCGCCAATCGCCCGGCGTGGTGGTCTTCCCCGACTGCCTGGACGAACGGGTATTGACGGCCGCCGCCCAGCTCAAGGCCGAGGGGCTGGTCGAACCGGTGCTGGTGCAGTCACCCTTCGCCGTCCGGCGCAAGATGCAGGCGACCCGGACCGCCGGACTGGGATTGACGGTGGTCGATCCGGCAAGCCCCAGCCTGCTGGAGAAGAACATTGGTGACTACCGCGCGTTGAGAGAGAAACGGGGCAAGCCGGTGTCGGCGGCGGCGGCCCATGCCGCCATGAGCTGTCCCCTGGCGGCGGCCGCCATGATGGTACGGCGCGGTGAAGCCGAGGTCGGTGTGGGCGGCAACCTCTCTGCCACGGCCGATGTGCTGATCGCCGGCTTGAGCGTGCTGCCCAAGCAGAGCGGCATCAAGACCATCTCCAGCTTTTTTTTGATGGTCGCTCCGACGGCGGATCGGCAGTATATCTTTGCCGATTGTGCGGTGGTGCCGGAGCCATCGGCGGAGACGCTGGCCGACATCGCCATCGCCTCGGCGCAGAAAGCGTCGTCGCTTTTGGGGGCGGCGCCGCGCGTGGCCCTGCTCTCCTTCTCCACCAAGGGCAGTGCCGCCCATCCGCGCGCCCAAATGGTGAGCGCCGCGGTGGACGCGATTCAACGGCGGGCGCCCGATCTGGTGGTCGACGGTGAACTCCAATTGGACGCCGCCATCGTACCGCGCGTTGCGGCATTGAAGGCACCGGGGAGTCTCATCGAGGGCAAGGCCAATGTGCTGATTTTCCCCTCCCTGGAAGCGGGCAATATCGGCTACAAACTGGTTCAGCGTCTGGCCGGATACACCGCCATGGGACCCTTCCTGCAGGGTTTTGCGGGTGGCTGGCACGATCTATCCAGGGGGTGCAGCGCCAAAGACATCTACAAAGTCGCCGTCATCGGGCTCTGCCTGCAGCGGGGCAATCTGACGGCGCCGGAAGCATAAGGAAGCGATCGATTCACCTCGACGCGCCGTCGTCGCGACTGGCGGTCACACCATCTCTAAAGGAGGCTGACAATGAGTGATGCATTAGGCATGATCGAAACCAAAGGGCTGACCGCACTGGTCGAAGCCGCCGACGCCATGGTCAAAGCGGCCCGCGTGGAGGTCGTCGGCTACAAGCAGATCGGCGCCGGTATGGTCACCGTCCTGGTGCGGGGCGACGTGGCTGCCTGCAAGGCCGCCACCGACGCGGGTGTGGCCGCCGCCGAGCGGCTCGGCGAAGTGGTGTCTGCGCACGTCATTCCCAGACCCCACGCCGACTTGGAGGATGTCTTCCCCATTCGTTTGTAGGAAACGCCCGTAACGGCGGCATCGATCGGTCAGGGCGGCCACACGGCCCCATGCGGCCCGTAATTCCCCTTGAGCGATCGGTGCATCTGCAGTGCTTCGAAGGATGTCTTGAGATCTGGGATGGTCGTTGCAATGGACAAAGAGACCCTTATTCGATTGGTCGGCGACGCCGGGGTTGTGGGTGAAGGCGGGGCGGGCTTCCCGGCCCATGTCAAATATGACACCCAGGTGGACACCGTCATCGCCAACGGCTGCGAATGCGAGCCGCTGCTCTATACCGACCAGCACATCATGCAGCGGCATACGGCCGAGATCGTCGCGGCCATGCAGGCCCTGGTATCGATCACCGGCGCCCGACGCGGCGTAATCGGCATCAAGCGCAAGTACAGCGCCATCGCCGACCAGTTTCGCCAGGCCATGGCCGGCAGTGGTCTGGAACTGGCCGAGTTGGCCAATTTCTACCCGGCCGGGGACGAATTCATTCTGGTGCGAGAGGTTACCGGACGAACCATCCCCCCCCTGGGACTGCCCAAAGCGGTGGACGCCGTTGTGGCCAATGTGGGCACCCTGGTCAATGTACAGCGCGCCCTCGAGGGCATCCCGGTGACCCGCAAGGTGGTGACGGTGACGGGCGAGGTCGCACGGCCGGCCATCATCGAAGTGCCCGTGGGGACGCGGGTGCTCGACTGCATCGCCAATTGCGGCGGCGCCCGGGTGTCGGATCCCGTCGTCATTCTCGGCGGCCCCATGATGGGCCGTATCGTCGAGGACGCCGACCGCCTCGCCAGGGAGGTAATCACCAAGACCAACGGCGGCATCATCGTTCTGCCCCGCGGCCACTACCTCCACACAGCCAACACCATCCCCATCGAGACGCTCCAGAAGCAGGCCGCCGTCTGCTGTATCCAGTGCCGCTATTGTACCGATCTGTGTCCACGCTATCTCCTGGGCCACGGCTTCGAAACCCACAAGGTGATGCGGGCCTTCAGTGCCGGCATCGATGCCGCCCAGGAGGCTGTCCAGGCCTACATGTGCTGTGAATGCGGCGTCTGTGAGCTCTTCGCCTGTCCCATGCGAATCTCCCCCCGCCGCATCAACGCCCTGCTCAAGCAACGTTTCCAGGAGCAGAAGGTCGGTTACGAGGGCCCCCGGGAGGTGATTCCGTCCCAGTCCAGCCTACGCGAATTCCGCAAGGTGCCGCTGGATCGCCTGGCCTACAAGATCGGAATCGACTCTTACATGGGCCTGCATCCCCAGTTCATGGACACGCCGGTACCCAGCGAGGTGCGCCTGCCGCTGAATCAGCACATTGGGGCGCCCGCCGACCCCCAGGTGCAGGTGGGCGACCGGGTGGCAGCGGGCGACCGCATCGCTGCCATCCCAGAGGGCGCATTGGGGGCCAACCTCCACGCCTCCATCGCGGGTGTCGTCACCGCCGTGGACAGCGCCATAACGATTCAAGGAGCCGACTGATGGCCACAATTCAAGCCGTTGGGATGATCGAATTCAATAGTATCGCCGTGGGCATCGAATCGGCCGACACCATGTTCAAGGCCGCCCTGGTAGAACCGCTGATGCTCAAAACCATCTGCCCCGGCAAATACGTGGTGGCAGTACATAGTGACGTGGCCGCCGTGCAGGCCGCCATCGACGCCGGTATGTCCGCCGGGATCGATACAGTGGTGGACAGCTTCGTGATCCCCAATATCGATCCGGCCGTCATCAGCGCCATCGGCAGCGCCATTGCCGGCCCGGCGGGCAACGCCCTGGGTGTGATCGAGACCTTCTCGGCAGCCTCCTGCATCGTGGCCGCCGACACGGCCGTTAAAACCGCCGCGGTGGACCTCATCGAGGTGCGCATCGCCATGGGCGTGGGCGGCAAGGCCTTCTGCACCCTCTGCGGGGATGTGGGGCCGGTGGAGATGGCCGTCAGCGCCGGCGCAGAGGTGGCGTCGGAAAAGGGGCTGCTGGTGCGCAAAACGGTCATTCCGAGCATCGCCGAGCAGGTGCGGCGTCACATCATGTAGCTGGCAGCCGGCGACGGCGAGCACGGAAACAACGAACGCGTTCGAGAAGTTCTAAGCAAGGGGAACCTCCTCGGAGACGACCTCGGCAGACAGCGGCTCTGCCCGAACCCGCGCAAGCGCCCACCCTGTTGGGGGGCGCCGGAAGAGAGGCAAACATGGCAGACAATAGCGCATTGGGATTTGTAGAAGCATACGGCATGGTGGCGGCCATCGAGGCGGCCGATGCCATGGTCAAGGCCGCCCGGGTCAAGGTGAAGACCGTCCTCAACGCCGACGTGGGCATGCTCAGCGTGATCTGCGAAGGAGATCTGGCCGCTTGCAAGGCGGCTGTGGATGCCGGCAAAGCGGCGGCCGACGCCGTGGGCAAATGCCTAAGTACCAACCTGATCCCTCGTCCCGGCAGCGGCATCGAAAGCTTTATCTCCAAACAGGTGGGCTCCACCATCGTGCCACAGAAAGCGGCCAAGGCCAAACCCAAGGCCAAGGGCGCTCGGCGCAAGGGCGGCGCCAAGAAATGAACCGAGGCCGCTCATACGGGGCGACCATCGTGGACCGAGACAACCCGCATTTCAGCAACCTCACACAAGGAGTACGACATGGATGCACTGGGAATGATCGAAACCAAAGGGATGATCGCCCTGATTGAAGCAGCCGACGCAATGGTCAAGGCGGCGCGCGTTCAATTGGTCGGTTACCAGCAGATCGGCGCCGGCATGGTCACCGCGCTGGTGCGCGGCGACGTGGCCGCCTGCAAAGCGGCCACCGACGCTGGCGCCGCCGCTGCGGCCCGCGTCGGCGAGGTGATCGCCGTTCACGTGATTCCGCGTCCCCACGAAGACCTGGAGAGCGTTTTCCCGCTCAAGAAGTAATCTGGCGCGGCACCGGTCCGTATGGCGCGTGGGCGTCCGTATCGGGTAGCGCTGCACCACCGGGTGCAGCGCTACCCGCCACACGGTCGCCATCGTACCGGCGGTGAGCGCCGCCGAGGAGGAAGGTCATGGAATTGGGAAAAGTCGTTGGACAGGTGGTTTCGACGGTAAGGGATCCCGGGATGCCGAACCTGACCCTGCTGCTGGTGGACATTGTCGACAAGGACGGCACGGTCACCTTCGGCAGTCAAGTGGCCGCCGATACCATCGGTGCGGGCGAGGGTGAGCTGGTGCTGTTGGTGCGCGGCAGCTCCGCCCGGATGATCTTGGAATCCAGGACACCCTTGGATCTGAGCATCGTCGGTATTGTCGACCAGGTCACCTCGCAGAAGCAGATCATCTACAATAAATAGGGGGCGACTGCGTTTACGCTTTTCATCAATGGGCGGGCCGCCGGAATGCATACACCAGCGATCGGAGATGCCCTCCCGGAACCACACGAACCCAGGTTGTCGCTTAGGGAGACCCCATGTCAGTCCAAAGAGAGCAGATAGAATCGATCGTGGCCGAAGTACTCAAGACCCTCTCCGCCACCGCACCGCTCACCTCGCCGGCCATCGAAACGGGGGATTGGGGCGTCTTCGAACAGCTGGAGCAGGCCGTGGCGGCCGCCACCGCCGCCTATCAGCAGATCAACACGATTGCCCTAAGGGAAAAGGTCGTCGGCATCATGCGCCAGGCCGCCCGCGACAACGCCCGTCGTCTGGCCGAGATGGCGGTGGAAGAGACGGGCATGGGCCGCATCGAAGACAAGGTTAAAAAGAACCTGCTGGTGGCCGATCGCACCCCCGGCCCCGATTTTCTCAGCCCCAGCGCCATCTCCGGCGACACTGGCCTGACCCTGGTAGAAAACGCCCCCTGGGGCGTCATCGCCTCGGTAACCCCCTCCACCAACCCAGCCGCCACGGTGATCAACAACGCCATCAGCATGATATCGGGTGGCAACTCGGTGGTCTTCGCGCCCCACCCCGCCGCCAAGTGGGTCACCCAGGAGGCGATCCGCATTCTCAACCGCGCCATCCACGCCGGTACCGGCATCAACAACCTGTTGGTGTGCGTCCGCGAACCGAGCATCGAGGTCGCCCAGCGCCTCTTCACCCAAGAAGGGATCAACCTGCTGGTGGTCACCGGTGGTGAGGCCGTGGTGGAAGCCGCCCGCAAAACCACGAATAAGCGCCTCATGGCCGCCGGTGCCGGTAATCCGCCCGTAGTGGTGGACGAAACCGCCGACATTTCCAGAGCTGCGGAGAGCATTTACACCGGCGCCTCCTTCGACAACAACATCGTCTGTGCCGACGAGAAGGAGATCATCGTCGTCGAGCAGGTCGCCGACGAATTCAAGCGCGCTCTCAGCGCTTGCGGCGCCGTTGAGATCTCCCCGGAGCAGGCGGATACCATTGCACGCAAGGTGCTCATCGACTATCCCGGGCCCGCCTGTCGACCCAACCCAAAATGGGTGGGCCGCGACGCCGCCGAGATTGCCGCCGCCGGCGGTTTCAGTGTCCCCGAGAGCTGTCGTCTGCTATTCGTCGATGTGGGACGCGACGTCGACAACGTCTTCGCCCGCCTCGAGCAGATGATGCCCCTGCTGCCCGTCCTGCGGGCCGATACCTTCGACGAGGCCCTGGAATGGGCCCTCATCCTCGAGCGGGGCCTTCTGCATACCGCCGGGCTGCATTCGCGCAATATCGACCACATGGATGCCATGGCCAAAAAGATCAACTCGAGCCTCTTTGTCAAAAACGGCCCCCACCTGGCGGGGCTGGGCGCCGGCGGCGAAGGGTGGACCTCCATGACCATCTCCACCCCCACCGGTGAAGGCGTCACCAATGCACGCACCTTTGTGCGGCTGCGGCGCTGTACCCTGGTGGGCAGTTTCCGCATCGTCTAGGGCCGTTGACGGGTCAAATCGATACTCCCAGACGCGGCATCATTGTTGCCAGGCAGGACAGGCCACGTCCAACCTGACCGACAATTCACCCCCATACCTCTCCACGGGAAGTGCTTGGGTAGAACATGACCATCACCTGGGAAGAAGCCGAACAGCGGCTGGCCCAAGCGGCCGCCGCACTGAATGCAGCGGGCACGGTCTCGGCCACAGGTCCCCTCCACGTGGGGGTCGACCTGGGCACTGCCGACGTGGTGGTGATGGTGCTCAATGAGCGCGGAGAGCCGCTGGCGGCCTTTCTCGAATGGGCCGAGGTCGTTCGCGACGGGGTGGTGGTAGATTTCATCGGCGCAGCCGATATCGTCCGCCGTTTGGTGGCCAAGGCCGAGGCACGGCTGGGGGTGACCTTGCCCAACGCCGCCACCAGCTTTCCCCCGGGTACCGACCAACGCCTCTCCACCAACATCCTGGAGCGCGCCGGTCTGGAAGTGATCGCCGTTGCGGATGAGCCCTCCTGCGTGGCCCAGCTCCTCCACCTGGACAAGGCCGCCGTAGTGGATATCGGCGGCGGCACCACCGGCACCGCCGTGGTCGCCGGCGGCGAGGTCGTATTCAGCGATGACGAGCCCAGCGGGGGGCGCCACATCGGCCTGGCCATCGCCGGGCATTACGGCATCTCTTTCGAAGCGGCCGAGCAGCGCAAGCGCGAGCCCGAGCGCTATGGCATTCTCGATTTGGCCCGTCCCACCCTCCAGCGCATCTGCGACATCGTGACCGGCCACATCCAGGGTCAACCGGTGGAGCGCATCGTCCTCACCGGCGGCACCTGCTGCCTGCCGGGCATTGCGGCTGTTTTCGCCGAGGAGCTGGGCCTGCCCATCGAGCTGCCCGGTGAGCCCCTGTTGCTGACGCCGCTGGCCATCGCCTCCCTGGGCCTCAACCCCACCTCTGACGGGTAATCCCACCGCCCGAAACCATAGCAGTAATGCCCATCGGCACCGCTCCCCGAGACGGATCCAGCCTTAAACCGCTTTGAAGACTGCAGGCGGCATCAGCGGTTGGCAGCGCTCTGGTCTGTCGTCGCGATCCACGCCACCCCGCCAAGGCGGCGCGCCGACGGGCACAACGCCGGCCAGAAGCAGTTCCGGTCGCGGGTGGTGCTGGCGAGGCCGGTAGCGCCGCACGATCTACGCCGCCGCTGTTGGGCCGGGTCGTGATCAGCCGCTCGCCGTGCCGATCATTTGGCGATGAGGTGCCAGACCAGGGTCCCGGCAATGGACCACATGGTTGCACAGACCAGGGTGTCGAGGATGCGCCAGGCGATGGGCCTGGCGAAGAGAAAGGCCAGCAGTCTGCCCCCCAGGCTCAAGGTGAGAAACCAGAGGATGGAGGCCGTTATCGCCCCCGCCCAAAAGGAGAATCGGCTTTCGCCCTGAAAGCGGCTGCTCAGCCCGCCCAGGAGGATCACCGTGTCCAGGTAGAAGTGCGGATTCAGGAGGGTCACGGCCAGGGTGGTGACAACGACCCGCTTTAAAGACCGGTCGGAACGCTCAGAGACGTCGAGGGTGCCGCCCCGCAGGGCGGAGCGTAGCGATCCCCAGCCGTAGAATAGCAGAAAGGCGGCACCGCCCCAGGTGGCCCAGAGGGTCAGCGCGGGGCTGGCGGAGACCGCCGCGCCCACTCCGGCGATGCCGGCCGAGACGAAAACGATGTCGCAGGCGATACAGATCAGGGCCACCGTCAGGGGATGGTTGTCCCGCACGCCTTGCGATAGCACATGGGCGTTCTGGGCGCCGATGGCGACGATCAATCCGCCGCCGGTCCCAAATCCGTGCACAAAGGGGGTGAGGTTCATGCGCAGCTCCATTTCGATTATTGGATCCGACAAGCTGGGATGCCGGTCCCGGGGATCTACGCCAGGGGATGAATAAAGTAAAATTAAATATTTTCAATATTCATTAAAATTGCTAATGAAACAGCCATGCTGGACTACAAGCTTGTGCAAGCCTTGGCGATGGTGATCCAGGAGCGCGGCTTCGAGCGAGCGGCAAGGGCCCTCAACATTACCCAATCGGCCGTCTCCCAGCGCGTCAAGCTGCTGGAGGAGCAGCTGGGCCAGATCCTGCTGATCCGCATCACGCCCCCCCGGCCGACCCCTGCGGGGCGGCAGCTGCTGAAGCACTACCTTCAGGTGAATCGTCTGGAGGCCGACCTGGCGGAGGCCATGGCGCCCGAGGCGGGCCGGCGGTTCACCACCATGGCGGTGGGCATCAACGCCGACAGTTTGGCCACCTGGTTTCTGGAGGCGGTCCGGCCCCTCCTACTGGCGGAGCGGTTGGTGGTGGACATCCGCACCGACGACCAGGAGCGCACCCACCGCATGCTCAAAGACGGCGAGGTGGTAGGGTGCATCAGCACCCAAGCCACTCCCTTGCAGGGCTGCCGCAGCCTGCCGCTCGGACGGATGACCTATGGGCTCTTCGCCGCGCCTGCGTTTGCCGGGCGCTGGTTTCCCGGCGGTGTGACCCCCCAGGCCATCGGCCGGGCACCGGCCGTCATTTTCAATCGCAAGGATGCCCTGCACCGTCACCTGTTCAGGCAAGCGTTCGGCGCGGCGCCGGATCCCATCCCCTGCCACTACATCCCCTCTTCGGAGAAATTCGCGGACTGCATTCTCATGGGGCTGGGCTATGGCATGCTGCCCCGCCAGCAGAGCGCGGCCCATCTTGCCGCCGGCCGGTTGGTGGCGCTGATGCCGGATCATCAGGTCCGCGTGGACCTGTATTGGCAATGCTGGAACCTTAGATCGGTGCTCTTGGAGAAGCTCACCCGCCAGCTTTGCGACGGCGCCAAGCGGCTGCTGGCGGGCTAAGCCGCAGCCGGGGGGCGGTACAAAGGGTTGTCGGCGAAGGACCGCCGCCAATGGGAATGTGGGCGTCCGGCGTTGGGGTGCGTGGGAGGAGCCGGTGTGCTTGGCAGCGCCGTAACGGATGGGGCGGAAGGGGGTGCTGAGCGATTGGCGGTGGGGTAGGTGGCGATGGCCGCGCGCATCGCCACCGGCGTCAGGGGCGTGTGACCACAGGCACGGAAGGCGGTTCAGGCGCTGCCCTCCTTGGGCAGCCGAATCACGAAACAGCTGCCGCCCGATCTGGCGGGCAGCACCCACATCTCACCACCATGGTCGTCGGCGACGATGAAGTAGGAGACCGAGAGACCCAGTCCGGTGCCCTCCCCCGTCGGCTTGGTGGTATAGAAGGGCTCGAAGATGCGACGACGGGTTTTCTCGTCCATGCCCGGTCCATTGTCCTCGATCTCCACCCGCATATGGTCGCCGTCATCCCGGACGCGCAGCGTGAAGGCCGGCGCGACCCGCGCTGTCGTTGCCGCGGCCATGGCCTCGGCGCCGTTGCGGAGCACATTCATGAAAACCTGCTGCAGTTTGCTGGCTTCGCAGGTGACCGGGTCGGCCGCAGCGTCGTACTCCCGTATAATCTGGATCTGCTTGAAATCGTAATGGCGTTTCATGTCGTAGTCGGTGTTGAGCAGCTCAACCGCCTGGTCGAGAAGCACTCTGAGGTCATGGGTGGAGGCCACCCCCTCACTTTTGCGCGCGAAGCCGAGCATATTCTTGACGATGGCGGCAGCCATGGCACCGGAGGCTTGGATGTTCTCCAGCATTTCGGGCAGTTTGCGCAGGTCCAGATAGCGCTGGATGGACGCCATGGAGGTTCCGGCGGCTTCGGCAGCCTCATGGTTGGCCCTCAGGTCGCCGGAGAGGCGGTTGCGCAACACCGTGGCGTTCTGCAGAATACCGGCCAGCGGATTGTTGATCTCATGGGCCATACCGGCCGCAAGCCCGCCCACGGACAGCATCTTCTCGCCCTGAATCATCATCTCCTCCAGACGGACCTGCTCGGTCACGTCATCCACCCGAATGACCGCACCCGCCGCGCCGTCCGCCACCAGGGGGTAGATGGTCACATTTTCGTAGCGGGTCTCTCCCTCCGTTTCCCACGCCTGGCGGGGATCGGAACACACCTGCCGGGTTGCGATGGCTTCATGGATGCGCGCCATCCTGGCGGCCAGGCGGGGAAAGGCCGCCGCCAGTGGCTGGCCCGTAGCGGCCTTCGCCGCGATACCGGTCGCCCGCTGGGCCTCGCTGTTCCACTGGGTGACAATGCCGTCCCGATCCACACCGATCAGCACCGACGGCATGGAGTCGATGATGTTGGAGAGATAGTTGCGCAGTTGGTGGAGCTCCTCCTCGGCCCGCCGTCGCTCGGTGACGTTCAAGGCCAGGCCGTTCACCCATTTGACCCTGCCCTCCTCGTCCAGTACAGGCGTGATCACGGTGTGAAAGTGATGGCCCTGGACGATCGATTCGAACTCGCAGGCATTGCCGTTCAGGCCCTGCTTGATCGCATCCACGATGACGGGATTGTCCCTGTAGAGCGTGAAGACCGATTGCCCCACCACCTGTCCGGGTGCGAGGCCCAGGCTCTTGAGCTCCTTGCCCTCCGAAAGCGTGAAGATGCCCTTCTCATCCAAGGACCACACGATGATCGGCAGGGAGTTGTAGATCGAGCGCAACTGCTGGATCAGATCCCGTACGGCCGCTTTCTCCTGGGCCAGACTGTCGATCATGTCGTTAAAGGCCTGCATCAACTGGCCGAACTCACTGCGCGGGATCGCCTCAAGCTTGTTCGGCCGACCTTCGGCGACGCCCTCGGTGGCGGCGACCAGTCGATTGAGCGGGCGTTTGATGAAAAGGAAGAAGACCCCCAGCAGCGTTGCGACGACGGCGAAAAAGACCCCAACGGCGCTTAGGTAGGTCACCCGGTAGGCCATGGCCAACGGTTGCTGGTAGGCCTCATCGAAGACGAAGCTGATGATGTGCCAGTCCCAGAAGGGGAAGTACTGCACATGGGCTCTCACCGCTTTGTCCGCCAATTGAAAGCCGAGGCGGGTGTCGTCAATCCCGGCGAGTTCGGGCCCATTCCACGGCTGTGGGGCCTCGGCGACGTTGCTGGCCGCCAGCATCTGACCCCCGTTCACCACCATGAGGTGAATGTGGGGAAAGTCGTCGCTGATGTTCCGGACCTCTACCAGCGCCTCGTTCTGCATGGTCCGGTTCATCTCGCTGTCTTTTTCCAACCGCAGGTCCAGCAGATAGCCGAAGCTCTCCTCGCAGATTCGCAGCCCGAGGGTCGCGGACAGCCGTAGATTGGCATCGAACTGACGGGTGAGGAAATCTTTCATCGGGGCGGACAGGACCCCCACGAGAACGGTGGACACCAGCAGACCGACCACGACGATGGGTAGCAGCAAGCGGAAGAGAATGCGGTGATGTAGTGGGAACCAATCGCGCGCCATGGGCATCCTGGGGTTAGAAAAGTGGACGGGCGGTCTGCATTTTCTGAGGCCAGACGATCTCTTTTTTGCCTTGCTGCCATTGGATGATAAAGGAGTTGTGACCCACCTGAAGGCCGGCGGGATCGACCTTGAAGCGGCCCAGCACCGTAACGGTATCGAGGGCGGCGATATAATCGCGCAGCTTTTCGTGGTCGAGGGTACCGGTCCGCTGGACGGCGCCTTGAAGCAACTGGCAACCTGCGTAGGCGGAAGCGGCGTGGAAGGAGGGCAGGTGCCCGGTGAAGGCGGTAAAGGCGTCGATGAACTGCCGCGTACCGGGAAAGGGGATCCGTTCGTCGGGTTCCCACTGCGATGGTGCAAAGACGCGGTCGGCGATGGGGCCCACCTTCTTCTGAAAATCGGGGTGGGCGGGAACGATGGGCATGGCGAGCACGGTGGGTCGAAAGCGCGCTTCGTCCATTAGGCGCAAGAGTTCGTAAGCATCCGGGGGATAGGCCGACAGCACCAGCCCTTGGGCGTTCCGCTCCGCCACCATCGCCAGCAGATCGGGCAGCTCCTTCACCCCGTCCCGGAAACCTTTGATGAGGCCGATGTCGATCTTGTAGAGCTGGGCCCAGGTCTTAACGCCGTCGACGGTATCCAAGTTAAAGGTGGAGGTCTCATCGAACAGCACCGACAGCGTGCGCAGATGCTTCTTGGCCATCATGTCGAGCAGCCCGATGAACTGGCGGTTCGCCGGCGCATATAGCTGAAACAGATAGCGGGCGCCCCGGCGCCAGGGCGTCTCCGCCGCGGCGGCGATGGCCAGCATCACCTTTTGGTTCGCTTCAGTGACCTCCGAGACCGCCAGCGTCAGGGGCGTGCTGTAGGGGGAGAAGACGAGCTCCACGCCATCCGTCTCGATGAGCCGTATATATTGTGTCCGGGCCAGCGTGGGATCGCTTTTGTCATCGTAGAGAATGAGCTCGATCTTCCGCGCCAGCAGGCCGCCTTTGCGGTTGGTCTGGTCCACCCACAGTTGGAGGGCCTCCCGAATCATGCGAGAGGGCTCCGCATAGCGACCCGTCTCGGAAACCGTGGCGCCAATGCGGATGGGGGGCGCATCGGCAGTGGTCGATGGGACGCCGACGATCAGCAATCCGCAGAGAAGACAGCATACACGCAACAGGTGGAGTTTCATGGGGACTTTCTCGTTCCTAATGATCTTTATCGGGCGCCTCTTATAGTCTTTTCCAGGATCCGATCGGCTGTCAACGATTTAAGCTGACGCTTCCCTATCCTGTCCTAATAGATCGACTTGACCTCCGCCAGCACGAAGGAGCTCTGGGTCGCCTTCACCCCCCGGGTATTGAAAACGTCCTGCAGCACCACCTGGGAGTAATGCTGCATATCGCGGGCAACGATCTCGAGCATCAAATCCACCTCGCCCGATACGGCGAAGACGCTGACCACACCGTCGAGGTCGGCCAAGGCGTGGGCCAACTCCTCCCACCCCACATCCGCGTCCCGTACGATACCGCAATAGGCGCGCACGGAGAGTCCCAGTTTCTGCCGATTCGTCAGCGCGCGGTACCCCACGATCACGCCATCGCGCTCGAGGCGGGCAATGCGCCGGGAGCAGCTCGAGTGGGAGAGGCCCACCCGGGCCGCCACCTCGATATTGGACAACCGTCCGTTTTCCTGCAGCGCCGTCAGAATCTTGCGGTCGAAGTCATCGAGTTTCGTCAAATGCACATCCTTTGCAGCAAGGCCCATTGCAAACCCAATATTTGCGATTATGTATCATAAATTATGTGTATCTGCACAATTTTTGATTTTATAAAACTAATTTGCAAATTTATTGCTCATAGATGGCGCCTTCCGCTATCATCACCTCAGAAAACAAAGAGAAACCTCACCACGAGGGAGCCGGCCATGCGATATAGCCTCGCCCAAGATCAGGTCATCTGGGTCCAGCCGGGCCGCAGCGGGGTCTCGGTCCGCTGTTTGCGCGGAAAAATATGGTTGACAAAAACAGCCGATCGCCGGGATTATGCCGTGGCCCAGGGCGATCGCCTCCATGTGGAAGCCGGCGTAAAGGCGGCTCTCATGGCTGCTGCCGATTCCCGTCTCATCATTGAGGGGCGGCGGTTTCGTTTGTTTGAGTTGCGAATGGGCGATGGTCCGCGACAGATCCACCAGATCGAGGTCCGGCAATCGGGTGAGCCCGCCCGACCGTACCCGCGTAAACGGCACCCTGCTGGCAACGCCGCCTGAAACGGCCAGCGCCACCGCACATCAAATAGCCCCCATGCCTCTGCAGCGACCACCTGCCGCCCTCTCCTGCGATCCTGCCCCGCCTCGTGCAAGCGGGGACCGGCTGCCGGTGGCGGCTGGATTGCTGCTCGGCCTGCTCTGTTTCCTCTGGGGCGCCAACGCGGTGAGTATCAAGTTCAGCAATCAGGGGGTGCCCCCCCTCATGGCAGCGGCGATCCGATCGCTGATCGCCGGTGGGCTGGTCTGGGCCTATGCCCGCCGAAAGGGTCACCGGGTGGTCTTTCCGCCGGGAACGCAGATTCACGCCCTGGTGATTGGCGCGCTCTTCGGGCTGGAGTTTCTCTTCCTCTACTGGGGCTTGGCCTTCACGCCCGCCTCGCGCGCGATGATCTTCCTCTATACCCACCCCTTCTGGGTCGCCCTGGGGGCCCATCTCCTCATCCCCGGTGACCGTCTGCGCCTCACCCAAGTGATGGGCTTGATCCTGGCCTTCGGCGGCATTTTAGCCGTATTCGGCGCCCGCTCGCCGGCATTGCCGCCCCGCTACTGGCTGGGAGACCTCATGGAGTTGGCGGCCGCCCTCTTCTGGGCGGCCAACACCCTCTATGTCAAGCGCATCACCGTGACGGTGAAGCTGGACCACTATCAAAGCCTCTTCGCCCAGCTCATCTATGGCTTCCCGGTGTTGGCCATCGGATCTCTGATTTTTGAGATGCCCAGCCCGGTGCACCTGACCGCAACCGTGGTGGCCGCCTTGCTCTACCAGAGCGTCGTGGTGGCCTTCGCCTCGTACCTGGCCTGGTTCTGGCTGATCTGCCGTCACCCGGTCAGCCGCTTGGCGGCCTTCACCTTCATGGCGCCCTTGTTCGCCGTAATTCTGGGGGGATGGATCCTGCAGGAGCCGGTGACCGCGCTGATCTGGGTCGGATTGGGCTGTGTGGCGCTGGGCGTCTACGGGGTCAACCGCTAAGCGCAGCGGCCGGCGCTGCCCTGGCGACCGTCGGGATCTGCCCCGCCGCAGCACCGATCCCTTCCGCGGCATCATACAAAGGGCCTCGCCAGTGCGGCGAGGCCCCTGCTCATGGGTGATGGCAGTTTATTGCACTTCAGTGCCCATAGACCACCACGTAGTTGCCACGGCCTTCGGTGGAAGATCCCGGCCCGTAGTTGCCGCCCAGGTCGACGCACTCGCCGGCTGCGTAGCGTTTGCGGAAAACCTTGAGATAGGGCTGTCGGCTCAAAGAGGTGCGGATTCGCAAGTTGCTGCGCAGTTCCCAGCCGCTCAGCCAATCGGGAATGTCGATCGAGCGGCTGTCGAACAACACGTACACCCACCAGTCGACGGGGTTGATGAAGCGAAGATAGCCGCTGGCCGAGGTGTCGCGGCGCTCGGCATTGGGGGTTTGAATCAGCATGCGCCCCACCATCCACCTGGGAATACCGCCGGTGACGGTGAAGTTGCGATCGGTGTAGAGATATTCCCCAACGCCCATGGTGCTCTCATCGAAGCGAGCGTCCAACTGGCAGTGCGCCGGGATATCCCGTTCAATCTTCATCACGAAGGCGTCGGAGGGACCGCTCAGATGGGGCTGGTAGGGATTTTGATTCTCCACTGCCTCGCCGGGAAAATAGGTCCATCGCACCTGACCGGTGAGGTAGGCGTGGCCCGCATGGTCCACGGCCACAGCGTGGCCGATGTCGCGCAGAAAACCGCTGGAGAGGGCGGTGGCATACTCCCCCAAGCCGTTGGCGTCGAATTGCTGGAAGAGGATATCGTTGCTGGTGTGGCTGCCGGTAATGGTGGGGCGGTTCAGCGCGTCGACGGCGACGGCGAGGGCCTGAACCCCGTCGGTCTGGGTCGCGTATACGACGGCGGTGGCGTCATGGGTGAGCTTGGCCAGCACGGGTGCGGAGAAGGCCCCGACCGGACTGCCGATCGTAATGGGAAAGTCGGGGGAGTTGGTGTTGCCGACGATGTAGATCTCACCGGCGTCATCCACCGCCACACCCTCGCCAAAATCGTCCTGATCCCCGCTGCCGCCAAGATAGGTGGCGAAGCTGAGGCCGGTGCCGGTCTCATCGATCTGGTAGAGGAAGATCTCCTCTCCGTTGGGGTTCTTGGCGGGCTGGATCACCCCGGGTGTGGTGGGGATGTCGGTGTTACCGGTGAAGCCGACCAGGGTAAGGCGCTCACCGGCGAGGGCCACGTCACGCACGAAGGCGAAGGCATCGGAGCCCAGCAGGGTCGCGTAGGCAAAGTCACTCCCACTGGGGTCGAGCTTGAAGGCATAGGGCCCAGGACCGGTGGTGTCGAAGGCGCCCGCAGTGGTGGGAAAATCAGTGGATTGAGTGGTCCCCCCGACATAGGCGGCGCCCATGGCGTCGACGGCGATGGCGGGGATGTCGTTGTCGGTATCCGCCCGGTCATCCATCTGCCCCCCCACATAGGTGGAGTAAATCAAACTGGCGCCGTCGGCGGCAACTTTGGTGACGAAAAGGTCGGCACCGCCCGCGCGCTGGGACTGCCGCCCCCCGACAACGGGAAAATCGTCCGAAAAAGTGGTACCGACCACGTAGGCATTGCCGGCGTCATCGAGGTCGATGCCGAATCCGATGTCGGTATCCGAGCCGGCGAGGTAGGTGGCGTAGATCAGATTTTCGCCAGCGGCATCGAGTTTGGCGACGAAGGCGTCGGTGTTGGCGCCGCCCTGGGTGTTGTACGCCCCTTGGGTTGTCGGGAAAGCGCCGCTGGTGCTGCCGGTGATATAGGCGTTGCCCTGCCCATCCACGGCGATGTCAAAGGCCTCGTCACTGCCGGTGCCGCCCAGGTAGGTGGCGTAGCGGTTGATGGGATCGATCACCAGGGGCAGGGAGGGGTCGTAGGCCCCGACCCAGAATCCGAAATGGCCGTCGCTGCGCAGTTCGAACCGTCCGGCCACGTGCCTGCGGCCCCCTTCGTGCTCCTGGTAGAGCACCGGTGCCAGCAGGGTGATTTGGGCGTCCCCGGCGCTGATGACCATTTCGCCCAATTCGTCGATGCGAACCAATTCGGCGCCGTCAATGGTGAATTCGATACGACCGGGATCTGTTCCGGGCGCAACGATGTAGTCGTGCTCCATCAGGTTGCCCTGGGCATAGACCTGCCAATCGACGCCCTCCAGAAGGGCCCGGTAGAAGACGCCTCGAAAGTGGGCCGCCCGCTGTCGCTTCGTGCCGCTGAAGATGTGTGTGGCGCTGTTGAGGCGCTGACGCCCCTCTCGTACGGCTTCCCGGTTGGCCCCCAGCACGCGCAGCCGAATCGTCCGCTCCGTGGCGAGGCTGCCCGAGGGAAACCGCAGCCAGATTTCACCGGCTGCGATGGCGGCAGTATGCCCCGCAAGGCGGGCGACGTAATCAAAATGGGGATCTGTCTGGCCCCGGTTCTCTTCGAAGATCAGGGGATGAACCTTGTTGAACGCGGCGCTGGGTACGCTGGCCTCTAAGCCGGTCTGCCCTGCGAAAACGCCGAGAAGGGCTAAAAACCCCATTCGTAGGAAGCGGATGGGGGCGAAACGCTTGGATTCACTGGGCGTCGCAGTTCTCTTCAATGGATCGGCCATCGGATCTTCAGCTCGACTGAGTAGGTGATTCATCATATTATCTCTCCAAATTCATTTTCATGGTGATGTTCCCGCGGCCCCAATTCAGGGGGGCCCTGACGCTTATCCCGGGAGCGGGCAGCGGCGGCATGGGGTCACTTCCGGGGGACCCCTGGTCGGTTCGTTAGCCGCC
>JAAUYD010083007.1_pt1 | contig 53916 bp, 60 predicted proteins | sample 7278101 | NCBI WGS metagenome assembly JAAUYD01 (sample SAMN14350128, study PRJNA611818) | marine sediment metagenome | isolation source: surface marine sediment (0.6m) | place: French Polynesia: Moorea | collected 2018-08
CACTAAAAACACTAAGCTAAAATTATCTGATTCTGAGTATATAAGTATCTTAGAACAATTACAGGAAATGGAAAACAATAGAATGGGAGATATAATGACACAAAGAATTTTGAAGTATATGAAAAGGAATAATTCCGCTTATCTTTTGATGGAAATTTTAGACTTTAAAAAAAATATTTTTATCCCCTCAGTCCGTTCTTTTTTTATGTCTTATATTTTAAAAAATGTTTTCTCTTTTTTATCACAAGATATTGATATTGATTATTTTTCTAAAGGACTGGGAGTAACTTATGAACAAGCAAAAAATAATTATCTAGCCGTTAAATTAGAACGTAATAAAGAACTATTACAAATAAATGAAATCACTAACAATATAATTCACGGAAATTATTTACAAGAATCAGATCAAGATTGGATAATACACCAAGATAATAGAAAAGTTAGACTATCTGATGCGTCATCAGGACAACAAGAAGCATTACCTATCACCCTGATTTTATCAGTTTTACCCTTTCTAAAAGATGCTCAATCTTATCATTTTTTTATCGAAGAACCAGAAGCACATTTATTTCCCGATGCACAAAAATATATGGTTGAATTATTTAGCTTAGTGTTTAATTTAACTGAGAAGAAAAATGGCTTTTTTATCACAACTCATAGTCCTTATATTTTGACTGCTTTTAATAATTTGATTCAAGCAGGAAACGCAAGAAAAAAAATAGCAGAAAGAGGTAATAAACCAGAAGAACTTAAGAAATTATATTCTATTGTTTCTGAAGATAAAATTTTAGATATTGAAGACTTGGGAGTTTATACCTTAGAAAATGGAAAATTGAAAAGTATAATAGAAGAAGAAAATAGATTAATTGATGAAAACATTATTGATGAAATATCCGATGAAATTGGATCTATTTTTGATAAGTTAGTTGACTTAGAATTAGGAGAAGAATAAATTAATGATATCTGATAGTCAATTAGCTAAGTTAAACGAATGTTTTACTGAAAAAAAGTTATCTCCGAAGCAATCAAGTGTTTTTACTGAAAAAAAAGTAAAATTTGAACTAATTAATGATGATAAAGAGTCCATAATTATTATTGAAGTTGATATAGATAATTGCTTATTTAAAAAGCTAGGACAAGTTAATTCTATAGAAGTAGACAGAGCTAAAAAATGTGATTATCTAATTATTGTTCCAGATAAATCACTAGAAATTTGGATCGAATTAAAAGGTAGTGATGTTGAAGAAGGTAAAAAGCAGCTTCAACAGACACTTAAAAATGAAACATTTTATCAATTGTTAACTCAAATTATAGAAAAATACTATTTTAAAACCTATAATAAAATCAATCAATCTGTTAAAAAAGTTGGATATGTTGTTTATAAAAGGAATGGTAAACCATCAGAGAATACGAAAAGACAGAACAGAAAAAAGAAGGCAAAATTGAAATCTCAAGTTTCATCACAGAAAGATAAGTTAATGATTTTGGAACAAAAAAATAATCAATCAGTCTATTTAAGCAAATTATTGACTTAAGTTTAAATTTAACCTAATCTATAGATAAAATGAATAATATAATCTAACTATTTATCATTATAAACTTTTAATAACTCACTGTGATTGAATTTGTACAAAACCGCATACTATCATTAAAAATAGTACAGTTATTTACCCGCACTATTGTAAAGTGGCAGCAAGACGACTGCATAGAAATGGGTGCAGCATTGTCCTACTATGCTATTTTTTCTCTATTTCCTATCTTGTTAGTTATTTTAAGTATGACAGGTTTAATTCTTGGGCCGGATACTAACGCTTATACCCAAATTTTAATCTTTGCTAAAACGGCTTTACCTCCAGAAGCATATCGTATTGTAGAAAGTACCTTAGTGCAATTAAATGAGAGTAGTTTAGGTGCAGGAATTATTGGTTTCTCTATCCTATTTATTACTGCAAGTCGTATTTTTCGTGCTTTGAGTCGTGATGTTGATAAAATATGGAAGGTTTATCATCATAAGTATAATCGTAGTGGCTGGGTTTGGACAATTATTAATTTTATTCAAAATCAAATTATTGCCTTTTTATTAGTTTTAAGTTCAACCGCTTTACTCTTAGTCTCTTTACTGTCTAATATTGCTTTAAAAGTGTTTTTAAAAATCATCAGAAATGTAGAAGAAGTAATTACTTGGTTTCGCATAGATGAAGCATTTTTATGGAATAGTTTACAACTTGGAGTAACATTTTTACTGTTAACTTCTGTGGTTATGTTTCTCTATAAAACCCTCCCTGCAACTAAAGTAAAATGGAGTGATATTTGGATCGGTGCTTTATTAACTGTTAGTTTATTTTCTTTGCTGCAAAGTTTAGTTAGTAATGGAGTGATTCGTATTGGTGAACAGTTCAGGGCTTATGGCATTGTTGGGGGATTTATGGTATTGTTACTATGGATATTTTTAACTTGCCAAATCTTTTTATTAGGTTGTGAATTTACTTATGTTTATACTCATTTATTTGGCAGTCGTCGAGATAAATAAATAAATCAAAAATTAGATAGTATCTTTAAGTAATTTGGCTAATTTTTCTGCACTATCTGTAACAGCTAATTCTGAACTTTTTTTAGACATTTCTTTCAGTTTTTCAGGATTGTTGAGTAATCTTAAAACTAAATCTGTTAGAATTTTATCGGTTAATTCTTTTTGTTGATAACAATAAGCTGCTCCTGCTTCAACAAACACTTTAGCATTAAAAGATTGATGATCTTCTGCTGCAAAAGGATAAGGAATTAATATAGCAGGAGTCTTAGTAATTGCTAGTTCTGTTAACGTTCCTGAACCGGCACGACTGACAGCTAAATCTGCTCGTTGTAATAGTCCTGCCATGTCATCATAAAAAGGTAAAGAAATATATTGAGGGTGTTGAAAACTGTTAGCATCAGGGTCATTTTTTCCTGTTAAATGTACTACATAAGCTCCCATTTCTAACCAATTAGGGACACATTTACGCACTAATTGATTAATAGAAACGGCTCCTTGAGATCCTCCAACAACAACAATTAAAGGCACATTATTAGGAATATTTAAGTCTAAAGATTGAGGAGAATAAAACTGCGATCGCACAGGGGTACTCACCCAAATTGTTGAAGTATTAGGCAAATATTTTTTAGTTCCTTCAAAACCTAAAGCAACTGTATTACAAAAGCGACTCAATAGCTTAGTTACCTTACCAGGAATATAGTTAGATTCATGAAGAATAGCAGGAATTCCTGATAATTTAGCCGCCAAAATAGCAGGACTAGCAATATAGCCTCCAGTGGTAAAAACTATATCAATTTTCTCTTTTTGGATAATTTGTTTGACTTCAAAAATTGAACCAATCAACCCGAATAAAATTTGTAACTTTTTAATAGGAGAACGGGTTTGAAACCCCTCAACTGAGATAGTATGTAAAGGATAGCGATCGCCCACTAAACTTTGTTCAAGACGGTTGGGAGTTCCTAACCATTGAATCTCATAATCTGGTAATTTTTCAGCCACTCCCAAAGCCGGAAAAACATGACCCCCAGTTCCACTCGCTGCTATCAATAAACGTGCCATAAAAACAAAATATTCGTTACAATAAAGCAAAAATCCTGTATGGTTAATCAGGATAGTTCACAAAAGGTAGACGCATGATGTATCGCCGTTGGTTCCTCTCTGTTATAATTGGTTTCGGAATAAGCTTAGGCACTCATTTAACCCTCCGTGCTGAGAGTCCTGAAACTGCACCGGTTGACTTAAAAGCCTTAATTACGCAAATCGATGCAGCAGCTAATCGACAGGACATCGATCGCATTCAATCATTGTACAGTGACCAATATGTAACCGCTGATGGGTTAATGTTAGATGAGTTTACCCAAAGTTTAAAACAATTGTGGAAAAATTATCCTAATTTAAAATATAAAACAGAACTATTATCCTGGGAAAAAAATGGTACAGGTTGGGTAGTTGAAACTTTAACAACTATGACAGGAAGTAGTCAACAAAACGGTAGAAAAATTCAACTAGAAGGAAAAATTAAATCCCGTCAAACCTTCCAAGGAAATCAACTGATCCGTCAAGAAATATTAGGGGAAGAAACGAAATTAACCTCTGGGGAAAAACCACCAGAAGTTACTGTAAATGCGCCAGAAACAGTAAAAGTAGGGGAAACCTTTGATTTTGATGTAATTGTCGATGAACCTTTAAGAGATGAATTATTAGCAGGAACAGCTATAGCCGAAAAAGTTGACACCGATCGCTATTTAGATCCAGGAACAATGCAGCTAGAATTATTACAATCTGGGGGATTATTTAAGAGAATTTCTGCTGTTGAACAACCACAAAGTCACTGGCTTTCTGCTATTTTAGTCCGTAGCGAAGGTATTACGATTGTCACTTATCGCGTTAGAATTGTTGAATAAACTGCTTGATATGCCTTCAAGTTTTAGGATACTTTTTTATAAAGTAAAGCTAGGCACAAACTTTGTTCAAAATAACCAATAATTGTTTAACGAGCATAAGAACTACTAGATTAACTTTTCGGGTTCAACCATAACATCACAATGGTAGAAACATATTTACGTCCTTTGCTCAAATAATCCCATAAATTAATGCCTGTTTTACTTTCTCCAGAAGTACGGGGAACACAAACATAGGGGACTTCTTTCATCTTATAATCCAATCTTGCTGCCCGACATAATAAATCAATACAATATTCCCCATAATCGCCTTTGAGGCGAATTTTTTCTAATACTTCTGACCGTGCAGCAATAAACCCACTGGTATAATCATGAACTTTCCGCCCCAACAATAACATAGCAAAATTATTAATAATCCAACTTAATACCCGTGCCATCAAACCATGAGCAATATCCGTTCCTCCTTCGATCCAACGGGAACCTGCTACCACATCAGCCTCATTTTGTCTAATGGCTTCAACTAATTTGGGTACATCTTCCGGTGGCATAGACAAATCACAATCCATCCACGTGATAATCTTAGCATTGTAGGTTTGTATGGCTTCATCAATCCCTCGTTGAATGGCAGAGGTTAAGCCCTTTTCTTGCAGGCGACGCACCAGAGCAATACCTGATTTTGCTTCCTTTTCTCCAGGAGAATAGGGGGCTGTGACGGCCATATCTGCTACAATTTTCCAGGTTTGATCAGGAGAATCATCATCAATGACCAACACTAGGTAAGGGGGAGAAACGCTGGCCATGAGACGTTCAATTAAGTCAGTGATATTACCACTTTCGTTAAAAGTGGGTAAAACGGTGCAAACCAGAGCATTGTCGTCAACCTTAGACATGGGCGTATTTTTAGAAACAGATATCTCAACATCATTGAAGACACAAAGTATTCTAGCTTAGAATGGCAACCAGACTCTGAGTTAAGAGTGTCGATAAGTCTGAGATTCTGTATCCGTACCAATTTTGGGTAACATTAAGACATAACGATAACCCGAGTGTGGGGAACCTTGAACCATAATTTTTCCTCCATGATTTTCAATGAGATGACAGCTTAAGAGTAAACCCAATAATTCTTGAGACGTTTGAGACTTTGATTGATTTCTTTCCTCTGCATAAATTAACTTTTCTAGGGAAGAAGCACGCAAGACATAATCATTAACGGTTGAAATGACAGCTTTATTTTGTTCAAGGGAATTGAGGGAAGTATGTAATTGGGCTAATTTTTTCTGGCTTGATGAGGGATGAAAATTGACTTGGGGTAAACCATCTCCCAACCAAGGATGAGATACCCAAACGGCCATATTTAGGGTTTTGCTGCGACGAGAAACATGAATGCGAATTTCTCCTCCTGCTTCTCCCGATTCTAGAATACTCATAATCAAATAATATAACCCTTGACTGATCATTTCTTTATCTAAAAGCCAAATTCGTTTTCCAGGTTCAACGGATAAACGTAAGGTTTGTCGTTTTTGATTAACCAGTTCGGCTAAACTGTTAATGGTGTTTTGAGCAAGCATTTCGATGTTAACGGCGTTAAGTTGCAGTTCGTTATGACTATTCTGGGAAATGCCTAAAGTCAACATTTCTTTGACCAAAGAATTCATCTGTTGACCGCTACTATGGATAATTTTTAAATATTCTTTTTGTTTTGCCGTTAAGGAACCAAACAACCCTCCCTGTAAAACACTTGACATTCCAATCACTGAGGTTAAGGGAGTACGAAATTCCTCCATTAATTGCCGTAATAGTTGCAGTTTAATGGTGTTAATGGAGGCGGAGGTTGATGATATCCTTGACTCATGACTCTCAGAAGCAGTGGGGTTAGACGTAATTAGGTTTAACCATTCATCTTCTTGAGGAGATTTCGTTTTCAGCAGATGATTTCGTTCAAATTCCCGTAAACACCAACGAGCGGTTATGGTTAGAAATTCTAAGTCTCTGGGGGTAAACTGACGAGGGATTAAATCTATTACCGCTAGGGTTCCTAAACATTGACCTTCTGCTGTGATTAGAGGAGTCCCCAAAAAAGCTCGAATTCCATAATGCTGCACTAAAGAACTTTTAGCAAAAGTAGGGTCTTGTAAGGTATCGTGAATGAGTAAGGGTTGTTCACTGTCCACTACGTAGGTACTAAAAGCTTCTTGGCGAGGAATTCTGCGTGTTGAGGCTAAATTGTTCATTAGCCCCAATCTTGACAGTCCTACGGCTGATTTTAGGCAAAACTGATCTTGAACCATTGTTCCCAATAGACAGATGGGAGCGTCTATGAAACGGGCAGCAGTTTGGGTAGCTTCATCAAATATGGGAATTGTCTCAGTATCTAAAAGTCCTAATTGTTTTAAGGTTTTAACTCGTTTTTGTTCTCGAACGGCTGGACTTAACCCATCTAAACGACAAAAAAGACGATTAGTTGAGTTGAACATAGGATTGATATTTACCCCTAAATTTACTGCTTGCACTTGCATCACAAAATCCCACTGGCTTGAGGTTTAGAGAAATTACGCAAAAATAACCAAATGTCTAGGTAAATCAATGGTTTACCTTGGTTGATATCTACCCTGCTCTGGTTTTTTTGCTAGTTAATTTGCTAATTCTAAAGTTCCCAAAAATTTCTGGTTCTGAACATAATCATCAAAATTTTCCCTAATCTTCTCCTTAACTGATAATCCCGTATTTCTCACAAAATCTGCGATAGAGAAGGACAAAAGCCTTACAAGAAGAGGGTTTGAAGCAAGCGATCGCTCTATTGAGAATTCAAACTGTTCCGAAGATTGGATAAGGAGTCTTTTCTCAAAAATAACCAGCAATCGGCTGTTGACTGACTGAAACTCAGTAGATCACAAAGATCCTAGTTAGGATTGCGGGGGAGAAAGCGACTCTGTAATGCTTCTTAATGTACTCTCGTCTTGACTTCTGTAACATTTTATACAAAAATAAGGTTAAGTAAAGAATCCCTGATATTTCCCATGAATCCATCCTTTTTACCCCCTGATGATTTACCCTGTTGGGTTCCCAGCGATCTCGAATTATGTTGGGAATTCAATGATATGGTTAGCCATTTGTTTTATAATTCTTGTGACGAACAAACCCAAAAGTTATTATCCAAATGTGGTTGGAATTTAACCACGGGTCGAGATGGGTTAACCTTAGTGTTAATCTGTCCTAAAAATGGCTTAACTTGGCAAATTTTAAAATCCTTAGAAACCGTTAGCAACTATTTGCATCAACTTGGAAAACAAGCAAGAATTCGCATTTATCCCCCACCACAAAGTGGCACTCCTATGGAAGTTATTGTTTGAGTTAATGAAAATTATAAGGTGGGCAATGCTCACCTTAATTCATTATTATTTTAATGATTTCCTCAGAAAATTTTAAGCTTAGGTTAGTAGAGTTTGAGATATAGTTTAAGGTAAGATTTTTTGAATTCCTGAAGCCATCAACTTATTGATCCTAAACTCTTCTCTATTCCCTAATGAAACCTGTTGATTTTTTGCTGATTATTCATCCTGCATTAGCCATTATTTTTGTTTTTCCTTTAATTGGTATTGTTTCCTATTATTCCTGGCAAACCCGTCAAAGACGCTTAGCTATCGTTGACAAGAAGAAAAGTAAAATTCCCCCTATCGTTGGGCCAGAACACGTTAAAATTGGACGTTGGTTATCCAGCGCAGTTGTAGCAATTACTTTATTTGGACTCGCTCATCCCATTGGGGAAAATATCATTAAAAATCAAATGTGGTCTAGTAACTTTTTACAATTTATTTTCCTGGTTTTAATGTTTGTTTTAACCGCTGTTTCCCTCTATTTTCTCCACAGTGCTAGACAGAAACATTGGCGAGGTATTTTTGCTACTTTAACAGGGATGGGAATTGTTATCTTAGGGTGTCAAGATGGGGTATTTCGTCGTACCAATGAGTGGTATATGTCCCATTATTATTATGGAATTGTTGCAGCTTTATTAATGGTTTTTTCTTTAGCTATTGTTGAAGAGATTTATAAAGATAGGTCAAATCGCTGGCGTAACGTCCATATTATTCTCAATTGTTTTGCTCTGTTATTATTTATGGGACAGGGTATAACAGGAACCAGGGATTTATTAGAAATTGGGAAATATAAATTAGGCGGTTAATTTGCTAATTAATAATTATTAAGTATTAATTGTTTAATTCAGTAGGGAATTAGTTAGTTTCTAATTCCCTACACCTTAGCGGTTAGCGGATATATTCCTTAAGAATGCTATTACGATTTGGATGGCGTAACTTCCGCAGGGCTTTCGCTTCAATTTGACGAATGCGTTCACGGGTAACATTGAAAATCTGGCCAATTTCCTCTAGGGTTTTCATACGTCCATCATCTAACCCATAACGTAAGCGCAGAACATCTCTTTCTCTGGGACTTAAAGTGTCGAGAACATTCTCTAAATCTTCCCGTAAGAGATTCTTAGACACCTCATCTTCGGGGGTTTCTCCATCTGCTTCAATAAAATCCCCCAAACGGGAATCTTCTTCTTTTCCGATGGGGGTTTCTAGAGAGATAGGAAGTTGTGCTGATTTGGCGATAAAACGTAACTTCTCGATAGTCATTTCCATGCGAGTTGCAATTTCTTCCTCAGTGGGTTTGCGACGCATTTCTTGAGACAGGAGTTTTGTCGTTTTCTTGATGCGGGAAATGGTTTCGTAGAGATGGACGGGAAGACGAATGGTGCGAGATTGATCCGCGATCGCCCTGGTAATCGCTTGACGAATCCACCAAGTCGCATAAGTAGAGAACTTATATCCCTTCTCGTGGTCAAATTTTTCAGCAGCGCGGATCAAACCCAAGGATCCCTCTTGAATCAAATCTTGAAAAGACAAGCCACGATTCATGTATTTTTTAGCAATGGAAACCACCAAACGGAGGTTAGAGTGAACCATTTTGTCCTTCGCTTTGCGTCCTAAATATAAACGACGCTTGAATTTATGTAAATAGGGTTTAGATTCCAGTTTCCAGGTTTTTTCTAAATCTGAAATAATGTCCGCTTTTTCTAGCATCCCCGTTATGTCAGACCATTTTGGGTCTTTATCTTTAGGGGATTGAGCGCGCAGCATTTGTTCAATCTGTTCCCATTGAAAGATTCGCTTACCCCACTGTTCGTCGGTGGGAACTTGGTCAATTTCTTCCCATAAAGCTTCTCTAATGCGTTCAAGTTGCAATAAATCAGCAATTTTTCGAGCCAATTCAATTTCTTCTTCAGCCCGTAAAAGTCGAATGCGACCTATTTCTTGCAAATAAACCCGAATTGAATCTTCGGTGTAAGGTTTTTTCTTGCCAGGATCTCGACGACGAGAAGCACTAATTTTGCGCGTTTTTTTAGTTTCTGCTTCAGCAATGTCATTGCCAGATGTATCTAGGTCTTCGTCAATAAAGAATGTTACTTCCATCTGAGATTCAGTCAGGGTTAATAGGTCGTTAGCCTGCGTCATGCCGTTTTCCTCTTGCTCCTTCGATGCAAAACTAGAAGTGATGGTCAATTATGAGTTGAGTTAGTGAAATCAGTCTCTATGGACTATTTTTAAGATAGACTCAATTTTCTTAGAGGATATGAGATGATTGGGTTTTTTACGATAGATCATTATTCATTTCGTAATCATCAAAACCTTACAATTCTCACTCCAGAAAATTAAAGACTTATCCGATTGTAGCCTCGATTACCAAAAATCGGGGGCAGTTTTTGCTTTAATTGCATGAAGATTCAATGAATCTTTGCTTACATTAGCCCAAATTTCGGGTTAATAAAGGTTAGACCTGGGGTCAACCTCCCCATTATTGTAGGAAGATTTCCATCTAAGATCAGGTTGACTCAGATGCAATTGATCCACAAAAAGTGGTACTTTTGTTTGTAATAGACAGAGAAATTTAGTGCTTTTACTCATACGTTAGCAAAGTTTTCGTGGTATCGATCTACTTCTGGTTAGCAAACAGGGATTAAATATCAAAATTTGATGACCCATGTTCCTTGAAAAGTCAGTTATAAGTTGTTTTCACTGTTTACGGATCAAAGGACTGATAGGGTCAATACAGAGATTCCAATGCCCCAAGTTAACCCAATCAACACTTGAAAAGGGGTATGTCCAAGCAACTCTTTCAATCTCTCTTCTGTGTTGAGATGATGGGTATCGTGTATCAACTCATCCAGTAGTTGATTGAGTATGCGTGCTTGTTTTCCGGCTGCTTGACGAACACCGGCTGCATCGTACATGACGATGACAGCAAATAAACAGGCAATGGCAAATTCTGGACTTTCCCACCCTTTAGTTAGCCCAACTCCCGTGGCCAAAGCCCCAACCAAAGCTGAGTGTGCGCTAGGCATTCCCCCGGTGCTAACCAAATAGCGAAAGTTAATTTTGCGATGACGAATTAACTCAATAATTAACTTTAACCCTTGGGCAGAAAAACAGGCTATCAGGGACACTAACAGTATTTTGTTGTGAAAAATTGTAGCAAAATCCTGCATGATCAATGGTGGGAAAATTTAGTTTTTGCGAGCAACAATAAATTGAGCGATCGCTTCAAGGGGTTTAGCACCTTGGCCATAGGGACTCAGTTGGGCGATCGCCTCATCAATCAGGGCTTGAGCTTGTTTTTTCGATTCCTCTAACCCCCACAAACTGGGATAAGTTGCTTTTTTGTCTCGTTCATCTTTCCCCGCAGTTTTACCGAGTTCTTCGGTGCTAGCGGTTACATCTAAAATATCATCGATGATTTGGAAGGCTAAACCAATATTCTGAGCGTAACGAGAAAGCCGTTCTACGTCTTCTGACTTAGCTCCTGCTAAAATAGCCCCAGACACCACAGAAGTCTCTAATAACGCCCCTGTTTTGTGGATATGAATGAATTTTAAGGTGTCTACCGTAACATCAGATTTCCCTTCTGATTCCAAGTCCAATACTTGACCCCCCACTAAGCCAGCAGCCCCCACCGTGCGTCCTAAACGGGCAATAACATCGATGAGATTAGGTAAGGCTACGTTGCGGGTTTGAGTGGCAACATATTCAAAGGCGTAGGATAAGAGAGCATCTCCCGCTAAAATAGCAATATCTTCCCCATACATTTTGTGATTGGTTAATTTCCCCCGTCGATAATCATCGTTATCCATCGCAGGGAGATCATCATGGATCAAAGACATGGTATGGATCATCTCTAAAGCGCAAGCGGTGGGAAGTGACATCTCTGTTGTACCTCCCATTAACTCACAAGTGGTTAAACAGAGAATCGGCCGTAATCGTTTTCCCCCTGCTAAAAGGGAATAGCGCATGGCTTCGTAGATTTTTTCGGGACGGGTAATGGGAAGGGACTGATCAAGGGCTACTTCCACCAATTGTTTTTTTTCTTTAAGATAGGACGCAAGATCAAAATCCGCTGCTTCTGGATGCGTCACACGGTCTTCACCTGTCATAACCATGTCTGAGTGCCTGTAGTCAACTATTATTTTGTATCATTTCTATCAGTTTACTTTACCGCAACTCTTCACTCAATGGAGTTTCTAAAATGATAGCTATTTATCCAGGAAGTTTTGATCCGATTACCCTTGGTCATCTCGATATCATTGAGCGAGGGGTTGTGTTGTTTGAAAAAGTGATTGTTACGGTTATGTATAACCCCGATAAACGACCCCTGTTTTCTGTGGAGAAAAGGGTTGAGCAGATTAGTGAATGTACGCAACATTTACCAGGGGTTGAGGTGGATAGTTATAAAGGGTTAACGGTAGATTACGCAAAGTTACGGAATGCTCAAGTATTATTACGGGGTTTACGGGTGTTGTCTGATTTTGAAAAAGAATTACAAATGGCTCACACCAATAAAACTTTGGCTGAAGATGTGCAAACGATTTTCCTGGCCACTAACAAAAAGTACAGTTTTTTAAGTAGTAGTACGGTTAAAGAAATTGCTCAATTTGGCGGCTCGGTTTCTCATCTGGTTCCTGAAAATGTGCTTCGGGATCTTCGGGGGCATTATGGTTTGAGTTAGAGCAGGGAGTTGGGAGCGGGGAGCAGGGAGCAGGGAGCAGGGAGTTGGGAGTTGGGAGAGAATATAATTAAGCTTTAAGGTCTGATTCAGAAGAGAAAATGACAAAAGAACCTATTAGAAGTCATAAAGATTTGAAATCTTATCAAAAAGCTTTTTTCGCAGCTATGAAAATCTTTGAGCTATCGAAAAAGTTTCCCATTGAAGAAAAATATTCCTTAACTGACCAAATTAGAAGATCCTCTCGCTCTGTTTGTGCTAATTTAGCTGAAGCTTGGCGTAAACGTCGATATGAAGCTGCTTTTATTGCTAAACTTAATGATAGTGAAGGAGAAGCAGCTGAAACACAAACATGGTTGGATTTTGCTGTAGAGTGTAAATACTTAGAGGCAGAAATTGGTCAAGAGTTATTTAATATATACGACGAAATCATAGCTATTCTAGTGAAAATAATCAATAATCCTGAACCTTGGATATTAAAAAAGCGTTAATTGCTCCCAGCTCCCAGCTCCCCGCTCCCATGCAGTTTCAACGAGGGTTTGAGGATGTTAGCGATAATGTATCTCCGAAAATATACAGGAAGTTATACGTTGCGATAACACTAACATTCATATGTAGTCTTTATCATATGTAGGGATAGGGAATATACGTAAGTACAATTTCTTTTTCAGTTAACTTTGATGGGTTAACGGCTTACATATAAACGGAGTAAATAATGAAAAATACCTTTTCTACCTTAGTAGGTGCTTCTACCTTGGCTGTAGGTATGACATTAACAACAATGGCTGGTTCTGCTCAAGCTTTTGTTGTTAATTTTGGACCAGAAAGTACAAGTTCTAATAGTCCTGCTACTGGTGCTTCCGCATCTGTGGAGTTTTCTTTCACACAAAGCGGTACTGATGTTCTATTAGAATTAGATATAACAAACACCACTGGTCTAATTCCCAGTTTTGGAGACGGTGCTACTACATCTAAGTTAACAGGTATTGGTTTCGATTTAGTTGCAGGGACATCATACGTTGATGACAGTTTCGCATCAGATGGTTTTCTTGATACCATCATCCAGAATGCTGATGCGCAACCCTTTGGTACTTTAGATATTGGTATAGCCGATAATAATAATTTTAACGGTGGAAATGCTAATGGAGCTTTACCTGAAGGAGTAAGCACAACTGTTAGCTTTCTCATTGGAGAGAATCTTGATGCTAGTGTCGTTGAAAATGCTTTTTTCACAGGGTTTAGCGATAACACCCTTGGTCTTGTTGCTCGCTTCCAACAAGTTAATGCAGGGGAAGGATCTGATAAATTATCAGGAGGAGAAGTTGTTCCTGAACCTCTCACCATCTTAGGTGCTGGTGCTGCTATTAGCTTTGGAACCGCTTTCAAGCGTAAGTTAGGCAAAGGTAAAAAGAACGACAAACAAGCATAAATTTTCCATATCAGAGCAAATCCTTGACTCTTGCAGGTAGGTGATACCTGCATTTTTTTATTAACGTGAGTTCGATGTAAGAATTTTTCGAGTTTTAACGAGAATTCAAAAGACAGGAGACTCCAAGACAGGAGAAGTATCAAGAAGGAAAACTAAAAATATTAGAAATTTATTCTGTTTTTATTCGTTTTAATCTAAATTTTTTTACTATATTCTTTATTCTGACTCCTGACTCCTGAATTCCTAACACTACCGTAACCTAGTTTCGCCGAACTCAGGTTTTTCTAATCTAACTCCCATAAAGTTTGTTACTCATTCCATTCTTGTTAAATTAACCAAATCTTCCACTAACATAGTCTCTAGTCGTTTCTTCAGCAGGATTTTGGAAGACTACTTCGGTTTGATCGTATTCTACTAAATACCCCACTTTACCTCCTCTATCGGTGGCTTCTGCATTATAAAACGCCGTTAAGTCTGATACCCGTGAAGCTTGCTGCATATTGTGGGTAACGATAACAATCGTATAATCTTTCTTCAATTCGTGGATTAATTCTTCAATTTTTAGGGTAGAAATGGGATCGAGAGCAGCACAAGGTTCATCCATCAAAATAACATCAGGTTTAACAGCGATCGCACGTGCAATACATAATCTCTGTTGTTGTCCCCCAGACAAGGCTAACCCACTCTGATGTAATTTATCTTTGGTTTCGTCCCACACCGATGCTTTTTTTAAGGCGGTTTCGACTAATTCACCCATATCTCCTTTAAACCCATTAATTCTAGCACCAAAAGCAATATTTTCATAGATAGATTTGGGGAAAGGGTTAGGTTTTTGGAATACCATGCCAATGCGACAGCGTAAGTCTACAGGGTCAACTTTTTTGCCATAAATATCCTTACCGTGATAGGTAATTTTTCCTTTAATTCTAGCACTAGGAATGAGATCATTCATGCGATTAAAACAGCGTATAACGGTACTTTTACCACACCCCGAAGGACCAATAAAAGCGACCACTTTATTGATAGGAATATCTAGAGTAACATCCCTAACTGCTAAATTAGAACCGTAGAAAACGTTTAAGTTTTCAGTTCTTAATACGGTTTCCGTTGCTACATCAGTCATCATTGTTTATGCCTCAATCATTAATTAACAATAACTTTCTAAAAATTAACCAAAACGTCCACTAACATAATCTCTCGTATCCTGGTGTTTTGGATTACCAAAAATTGTTTCTGTGTTATCATATTCAACCAGAAAACCCACCTTACTACCTTTATCGGTGGCTTCTGCGTTAAAAAATGCGGTGTAATCTGCTACCCGTGTGGCTTGCTGCATATTGTGGGTGACAATTACAATTGTATAATTTTCCTTTAATTCGTGCATTAATTCTTCAACTTTTAAGGTTGAAATCGGGTCTAATGCTGAACAAGGTTCATCCATTAATACCACTTCAGGTTGAGCAGCAATGGTACGAGCAATACAAAGTCTTTGTTGTTGTCCTCCAGATAAAGAAAAGCCACTTTCTCCTAACTTATCTTTAACTTCATCCCATAAAACCGCTCGTTTTAAGGATGTTTCTACTAACTCATCTAAATCTCCTTGAAAGTTATTAACCCTAGCACCATAAGCAATATTATCATAAATGGTTTTGGGGAAAGGATTGGGTTTTTGAAACACCATTCCGATGCGTTTTCTAACTTCAATGGGATCGATATCACGGTCATATAAATCCTGTCCATGATAGTGAATTTTACCATCTAAATGAAAACTATCAATGAGATCATTGAGTCGATTAAAACAGCGTAAAATGGTACTTTTTCCACACCCTGAAGGACCAATAAATGCTGTTATTTTATTTTTTGGAATAGTAAACGTAACATCACGAACTGCCCGATAGTTTCCGTAATAAATATCGACATGATCTAAAGAAAAAACCGTCTGCAAATTTTCTACTGGGATTGGATCTTGTTCCATACTTTCCATCATAATTTACTCCTTTTTTTATATTCTTAATTCTAAACTCTTAATTCTAAATTCCTAATAGGTTTTCTGACGAGTAGCAAAACGCGCTGTAACACTGGTAATTAACACCAATAACGCTAAAATTAAGGATCCTGCCCAAGCCAGTTCCTGTTGTGGTTTAAACGGTACAATGGCGTAGTTATAAACCAATACTGATAAGGTAGCAATGGGTTCGAGGAGTCCTTTGGGTGGTGGACTGGGCCAGAAATTGGAGTAAAGTGCCGTAAAAATTAGCGGGGCGGTTTCTCCAGCAGCACGGGCAATAGCCAACGTCACCCCAGTCAAAATAGAAGGAACAGCAGCCGGTAGCACCACTTTTAAGACCGTTTGATAATTATAAGCTCCAATCCCAAAGGCAGCCCAGCGTACGTCCTGGGGAACAATTTGTAGGGCTTCATCCGTCGTTCTAACGATGGTAGGCAACATCAAAACCGCTAAAGCAACACCCCCCGCAATGGCAGAAAATCCCACAACGCCAGTGGCCACCAATAAACCGTAGGCAAATACACCGGCAATAATGGAAGGAACTCCACTTAAAACGTTCGTGGCAAATCTTACCCATTTGGCAACTTGGTTATCACCGCTAAATTCTGAGAGATAAACCGCAGCTAATACCCCAAAAGGCACAGAAATAATTGTGGCAATAGAGACGGTAATTAGGGTTCCAATAATAGCATTGGCAATACCCCCTTCCGAAAGGCCAGGAGGCGGTGGTAACTGGGTAAACAGGTCGAAATTAATTTGAGCAAACCCTTGAACTCCGACAAAAATTAACACCGCAAACAGAGGAATGAGGGTAATAATCATACATAACGAAGCAATACCCGTCCAGAAGCTATCAAATAGAGAACGGGGAGAAGTCGGCTTTTTTTTAAGACTTAATCTTTGATTTTCCATTATTTTACTTTATTTATGTCCGACTACTTACTAATATTTAGCCCGAACTTGGCTAACGATATAATCCGCAGCAATATTAACCACTAAGGTTAAAAGCATTAACACTAATCCTGCATACATGAGGGCAGCTACCTGCATTCCCGATGCTTCAGCAAACTGATTCGCAATCAACGATGAGATGGTATTAGCCGGTTCTAAAATAGAAACACTGATTTTATTAACATTTCCAATAATCATGGTAACGGCCATGGTTTCCCCCATCGCCCGACCCAACGCTAACATAATTCCCCCCACAATACCGGAAAAGGCTGCGGGAATGAGAACACGGAAAATGGTTTCCCAACGAGTTGCCCCTAACCCTAAAGATGCTTGTCGTAACTCGGGGGGAAGGGAGGCTAAAGAGTCTCGGGAAATAGCGGTAATAATGGGTAAAATCATGATGGACAGCACAATACCCGCAGGAAACATTCCTGGGCCACCAGCCGGAGGGGTACTAAACAAAGGAATCCATCCCAAGGTATTATGTAACCACATAGAAAAGGGTTGAACCAACGGAATCAACACGAAAATTCCCCACAGTCCATAAACCACACTAGGAATGGCTGCGAGTAATTCTACTAAGAAAACCAATGGGGTACGAAATTTTAAGGGGATAAAATTTTCGCTTAAAAAAATGGCGGTTCCAATCCCTAAAGGCACAGCAATCACTAAAGAAATCAAAGAACTGACTAAAGTTCCATAAATCACTGGCAATGCGCCGTATGATTCTCGGCCTTTGACGGGGTTCCAAGAACTATTAACCAGGAAACTCAATCCATATTCTTGAATCGCTGGCCAAGCGCGCCAGGTGATAATCATAGCAATGGAAACAAGAATTAAACCAATGCCAAGGGCAAATGCTAAAGTTAGCCAAATAAACCCATTATCAATGGTTTTTTCCGCAGCCGAACGAAATCCAACGCCGGTTTGTCGTTTAGAAGATGATGCAGTCACAATCGGTTAAGCAACTTAAGTTGCTACAAAAAACAACAGTGAAGAAAAGTGAGGAGAGAACGAAATGTTTAAGTATTAGGGGAAAAATGAGGTTTTATTAAAACTTATGTCAACTCTCAAAAGTTATAGAGACTTAAGTTGTCATTGTGAAGGGTAAAATAAAAGGGATTTAACCCTACACCCTACACCCTACACCCCACACCCCAAACTAGATATCTCTAGTTATTTTTGGGAACTGGTATTATGTCAAGTCTTTCCCTTAGTCATTATGTCATTAATTAGTTCAGTTTAATTTCGTAATCTGGACTAATAACATCAGCAGCAGCAGCTACTTTTTCTCTCACACTGGGTGGTAAGGGCACATAACCTAATTGTTTACTTTGTTGTTGTCCTTCGGTTAAGGCGTATTGAACCATGCTTTCCATCGCGATCGCTTTTTGGGGATCGTCATAGGTTTCGTAGGCTAAGATCCAAGTGTAGGTAACAATGGGATAGGAATTATCTCCTTCGGGATCGGTGATAAATGCCCGTAAATTCTCTGGTAATGTCACCGCATCTAAGGTAGCTGAAGCACTGTCATCCGTAGGTGCGATGTAGTTCCCAGAAGAATTTTCTAACTCAGCTACGGGAATACTATTTTGTTTGGCGTAACCATATTCAATATAGCCAATAGAACCTTCGTTTTGTTGAATGGAAGCGGTTACCCCTTCATTCCCTTTACCCCCAATAAATTTCCCTTTGGTGGTCGGCCATTCAACGCTTTTTCCTTGGCCAATGGTGGTTTCCCATTCTTGACTAATGGTACTGAGGTGTTTAGTAAATACCCCAGTCGTACCGCTACCATCAGAACGGTGAACGACAGTGATGGGTTGATCGGGTAATTCTAGATCGGGGTTGGCTTCAGCAATAATGGGATCGTTCCAGTTGGTAATACTACCGTCGAAAATACCGACGTAAGCTTCTCTAGGTAGTTTGAGTCCTTCAACTCCAGGTAAGTTATAGGCCATCACAATACTACCCGCAGTGACAGGGAGTAAGATAACACCTCTGTCTACTTGAGACATTTCTTCGTCTGTCATGGCCACATCACTAGCCCCAAAATCAACGGTTCCAGTGGTGAACTGTTCTACCCCTGCACCACTTCCCACGGATTGATAGTTAACTTGTAAGCTAGGAACTACCTTATTTAATTGTACAAACCAATTTTGATATAAGGGGGCAGGGAAAGATGCACCTGCACCAGTTAAGGCTACATTCCCTTCTAGGGGAGGGTTTAAGGCGGTGGTTGTTCCTTCGCTTCCACTATCAGGGGCGGTTGTGGTGGTATCAGGGGCATCGGAGGAACCCCCTCCACAAGCTGCTAAACTAACAGCTAAACTCAGGATTGATAAGGATGTTATTATGGTGCGTTTACTTGATTTCACAGGTGTGAACATAGGGCTTCATTGTTAATTGAATAAACTAAACAAATCTTAAAGCAGAATTTAACAATTTATGGTAAACATTAGGTTAAGAAAGTTATAAACTCTAAAAATTTAAGATTTTTTTTCCTGTCAAAAATAGCTTTTATAAAAAAAAAATTAATTTTCCTACTTTGCGAGTAATCAAGGACTATTATGGCTGCATAGTGGGAAAATACCTCCTTTTCTTCATAGTCAAGTTCATAAGGGATGGATAAGAGGAGGTTAATTATTTCAGTTACGGTTAAGTTAACGATAAAAATTAATTGCTAATTACTATCATTTAAAAAAGGTAAAACGGAAGATGATAACGAATATTGATAAAATTTTCAAGGTCAAAACCTGGACGATGGCTTTAGTTTCCTTGTCTTTATTGTCTGCTTGTAGTTCGGTTCCTGAATCAGCCATTAAACCGATCAAAATTGATGGATCGAGTACGGTGTTTCCCATCACTGAAATTGTTCTCGAAAGCTATAAACAGGATGCTATGAACCAATCCATTAAAGAACTTAAAATAGAAGGGGAATTCTCAGGAACTGGCGGGGGATTTAAGAGATTTTGTGCAGGAGAAACGGATATAAATGCAGCGTCTCGTCCGATTTCCACTGAAGAAATGGCAACTTGTAGAAGTAATGAGATTCGTTATATTGAGCTTCCTATTGCATTTGATGCGATTACCGTCGTGGTTAATCCTAACAATAATTGGGCGAAAACTTTAACCGTTGAACAATTAAAAACCATTTGGGAACCTACAGCCGAAAATAAAATTACTCAATGGAATCAACTGGATAACACTTATCCTGATCGTCCTTTAACCGTCTATGGTCCGGATAAACTCTCAGGAACTTACGACTACTTTACCAAGGCGATCGTAGGAGAAACAGGAGCGAGTCGTCAAGACTACGTAAAAAGCAAAGATGATGAGGTATTGGTAAAGGGGGTTGCTCAAGATCCTAACGCCATCGGTTATTTTGGCTTCGGTTATTATCAGCAACATCAAGATAAACTTAAGGCTGTGGCTATTGATAATGGTAGGGGTGGAGTGATTCCTTCCCTCGAAACAGTAGAAAATGAAGAGTACACCCCTTTATCCCGTCCTTTGTTTATCTACGTCAATGCGAAACGGGCCCAGGAGAATCCAGCATTAGAGGTTTTTGTGGAATACTATTTAGATAAAGCCCCAGAGTTAGTGGTGGATGCTGGTTATATTCCTTTACCAGCAGATGCTTATCATCTGGCTAAAATTCACTTACAACGGTTTGATGTGGGCAGCGTGTTTGAAGGAACGCCCCAAGTTGGTTTAACCATTAGCGATTTGATGCGCCGACCTGCTAAATTTTAGTTTAAAAATTTTTAGTTGAGAGACATCTTATTCAAGAAAATCATCGGTGTTATGCTGAAATTGACCGACTATGCTTCTTGTCTAAACATCTCTATATTAAAAGCAAGGCGTTTAACCACTGACAATTCTTCGTATTATTTCTTGATTAATCTATGCGACTCATTTTATATAGCAAACCAGGGTGTCATTTATGTGAAGGACTTGAAGCAAAATTAAAACAAATAAAAACCCTACAATTTGACCTAGAAATACGAGATATTACCACCCGTGAAGATTGGTTTGCTGCTTATCAATATGAGATTCCTGTATTACGGTTACACCTACCTCAAGGAGAAAAAACCATTCCTCGGTTTTCTCCTCGAATTTCTGTAGATAGGTTAGCCCAACAGTTAGAAAAATATTTACCGGCTTAACTTTTGAGTGATAACCTTAATTAGTCTTTCGTTGAGGGAGAAAAGATTGAAACAATGAAAAGGTATAAACAAAAGTAGTAATAAACAGTTGAAAGTTTTTGATTTCTGTTGTTTTTTTCATTGTTCCATCCCTCAGCTTCGTTATTCAGAATAATCTTTAATTTATCTGAAATATTACTTCAAGTCTTCCCCCGAAAGAATGACCCAAAGCGGTTAAAAACAACTACATTGTTCTATTTAGTTTTATTAAGTTGTGCGGTTCTGACTCTAAAAGGATTTGATAATGAAGCCGTTTCTATTTTATCTAAGACAACCCCAACTCCAGTTAACAGAACAGTTACGACTATGGCGTTAAGGATAAAAGCGGTGAGTTTCATAGTGATTTAACCTATCGAATGGTCACTTTTTACCTTAAGATTGTCCTGTGTCTTTTGTATGTCATTTTGATAGCAAAGTGATGGCAGAGATTGAGTTGGCCGTAAACTCTTAAATTGCATTAAGATACATAGATAGATGATAACTCAATTAGGATAGTGATTTTATGAGCGATCGCAATAATCCCAACTGGGAAGAAAAATTAGAACAGAAATTTAAGGATCTCGAAGCTGAAATAAACGGTCAAACTACCCCAGTACGTCCTTTTAACCCCGATAATGAAAATAGTAACGGGATCTTAACTCGGGTCGCTACTTGGTATCAAGGGTTAGAAACCCCTGCTAAAGTGGGAGTTGCTGTGGTTGGGGTAATAGTAGGATTATCCATTCTCAATGGTATTTTAAAATTAGTTACCTCTTTGATTGTAATGGGAATTTTAGGGGTTATTCTTTACGGATTATATCGTGCTTTAATTCAGAATAAATCTGGTTCTCAATCATAGGTTATTGCTTTATTTTAGGTAAGCATTCAGCCCTCTGGGTTCGGCAGTTGCTCTTGATGGGAACCACCAAGACCGCACTGCACTCACCGTCAGCGTTCGGCGTTCAGCTTTTAGGTGATATTCCTAGCTGAAACCATAGCAATTTGAACAAAACAGGCTAGTACGTCGTCGGCTTCTTCTTTCTGCCACAACCCTCGGCAATATTAGCAGCGTTAGTTTTAACTCATATCTTGCACCTTCGATAAAATTTGCTAGTGGTGAAAGGGAACAGGGAATGGGGAATAGACAATAGTGTTTCATTTTGATGCTAACTTATTAACAATTAATTGCTTTTTTATGGTTATTAAGTTTATTTGTTTTGGTGCAAGATGTCAGTTTAAGCTGATGGCTGAGGGCTGATAGGTGAATGCTTACTATTTTAAGACTTCCTAGAGGTTTAGCTTTTCTAAACCTATAAACCTACATAATGGTTCAAGAATGAATTTTGATGTTGTTATAATTGGTAGTGGAATTGGTGGCTTAACCGCAGGGGCTTTATTGGCAAAATATGGTAAAAAAGTTGCCATTTTTGAAAGCCATTCTATCCCTGGTGGGGCTGCTCATACTTTCACCCGTCAAGGGTTTATATTTGACTCAGGTCCCTCTTTTTACTGCGGTTTAGGTAATGATAAACCCTCTCTTAATCCTTTAAAACAAGTCTTAGATAGTTTAGGAGAATCTCTAGAAGTTATTCCCTATGATCCCCTTGGTCATTATCATTTTCCAGAAGGTAAATTCCCTGTTTTTAGCGATTTAGAAAAGTACCGTCAAGCAGTGGCTCAAATTACGCCCCAAGGGGCTAAAGAATTAGCTGCATTTGAGTCGAAAATGTTAGCTTTATATGACTGCTTAAAAGATATTCCAACTATTGCTTTACGGTCAGATTGGCAATTGTTTCCTGTCCTACTAACTCGTTATTTTCCTTCCCTAATTAAAAGTTTATTTCAAGTGGGAATAATGAGCGGATCAGCAGGAGATGTGATGGATAAAACCGTTAAAGATCCTTGGGTGCGTCGTTTAATTGATCTTGAATGTTTTTTACTCTCAGGATTAAAAGCCAAAGGAACCGTTGCTCCAGAAATTGCTTTTATGCTTGGAGAAAGAACCCGTGCAGGGGTAGAATATCCTGTCGGGGGAAGTGCAGCTATTATCGATGGTTTGATTAATGGGTTTAAGCGACATGGAGGAGAATTATATCTTAATTCTCACGTAGATAAAATAGTTATCAAATCGGGTAAAGTCGCGGTAATTAAACTTAAAAAAGGTGATATGATTAATGCACCTACTGTTATTTCTAATGCTACACTTTGGGACACATATAACCATCTTTTAAACCCAGAAGATTTACCCAAAAGTTATCGAAAAGAACAACTGAAAACCCCAGCAGTTGAAAGTTTTATGCACCTTCATTTAGGAATAAAAGCCGATGGTTTAGATAATTTAACGGGTCATCATGTGGTTGTTCATGATAGTAGCAAAGATATTACCGTTCCTGGAAATACTTGTATGATTTCTATTCCTTCGGTGTGGGATAAAAATTTAGCCCCAGAGGGTCATTATGTAGTTCATGCTTATACCTTAGAACCCTACGAAGGATGGGAAAAAAATGCAGACTATGAAAACAAGAAAAAACAGCGATCGCAAACTCTCTATAAAGCGTTAGAAAAGGTGATTCCTGATATTCGTCAACGAGTGGTTTTAGAATTAATTGGAACCCCTTTAACCCATAGTCGTTTTCTTCGTCGTTATCAGGGAACCTATGGTCCAGCGATCGCAGCAGGAAATGGACTGTTTCCCAGTTGTCATACCCCCATCTCCGGACTTTATCGAGTGGGAGATAGTACCTTACCCGGTATTGGGGTTCCTGCGGTTGCTGCTTCTGGTATTTTGTGTGCTAATACGTTAGTCTCTCCTCAACAAGTGGAAAAGATACTATCTGAGAGACTGTTTATAAATAAAATCTTAAGACGGTAGGGTGGGCAAATTGAGAGATTGATCTGAACTCCCCATAAAGTAGGAAACTTTGCCCACCCTACAAAACTGTTTCTTAATGTTCCTTTAACAAACACTCTCTGATATTTGTTAAATCTGAATTTCGTTATTCTTCTTCGGTACTAATAATTGTAGCACCACTTTGATCCATGAGTTCATGAAATCGCTCTCTTCCCTGGTTATAATTTTTCCCTTTGTAACCTAAAATTTCACGAATAATCCATTTTTGAGGAATGCCATCTTTAAGTAATAAAGCGATCGCGTCGTATAACACTTCGTCTTCATTAACACAGTTTTCTCTGAACCATTTTCGACTATTTCGGTAGCGAGTTTTAGGGTTTTCATTATCAAAATGAATAAACATAGCACCCAGTAAAAAGGGAAAGGAATTTTTCAAAATTTTATCTTGTTCAGTCGTGATAATTTCCAAATCTTCTGTTGTTAATTTATTAAGATATTCTGTCTGTTGTTTTTTGGAGATTAAGGTTTTAGATAATTTTTTTAATCGTCCTGGATCAACACAAGGTAAAAGACGATACAAATAATCAAAAGAAACTGTTTTGAATACAGTCTGTCCTAAAAGATTTAACTGTTTCTCAGGAGTGACTCGTTCTTTATCATCTTTTTGATGTCTTTCTAATAAAGGAGCAATTAACTGTTTATTAACCCAATTATAGCAGTTAGAAAATCCTCGATCAACATGAATAGCTCCCACTAATGCTTTGAGAGATTTTTCAAAAGGATTACTTTGTTTAATCCGCAAAATATGTCTTTCTTCTCTAACATCTAGAAAAGGATAACTTTCCCCTAATCCTAAACTAAACCAGAGATTGGTTAATCTTTCTTTCTCTAACAGTTTATCCCGTAAAGCCGTCATTTTACTAATAGGTAAGTAAGGAAAATGATGATATAAGTAATCAATAATAATCAAAGCTAGTAAAGTTTCTCCTAAACATTCTAACCGTTGATTATCACTTTCAGGCTGATTAATTTGTTTTCCATAGGAAGGATCACTTAAGGCAAGAAAAAGTAGATCGAGGTTTTTAAACTTAAAGCTAATTTTTTCTTGAATCAGAGATGAATTCCACTGCATAGATAATTTTTTGTGGTGAGTTTATCTTTATTATATTTTGGTTGTTGCTTTCCCATCGAGTGTGGTTATAGAAATTGACAATCTCCCGTTATAGCCTCAGCTTAACGGGAGATTCTTCTTTATACGCAAAAAAAGTTTAGGAAACTCGGAAAAGCTGAAATAGCATCATAATCTACTTTTACTTTTCCCGTAGTGGTATAAAGTATTGGTCTTGCTTCAGTTGCTGCTTCTGGTATTTTATGCGCTAATACTTTAGTATCTCCTCAACAAGTCCAGAAGATACTATCAGACATTAGATGTGACCAAAAGCAATAAATGTGAATGCACAATCTTCCGGTCTGTCCATGGATGAGCTAACCGGAACAAAGTAACGTGAGTCAAGCTCAACAATGGCAATAGACTTGTCAAATGATACCCATTCATTCCCATAAATGGTGGAAATCGCCGCTGGTGGGCCCGCAAAAGGTTGGTCAAACTCAATTATATAAGTGCCTGACCAAATTCTGTGGGCGCGGAAACCTTCCCCAGATAGGATTTTACCGTCTTGGGAAATGACACCGTAGACGTGTTGAGTGGCTTTTCCAGCTGAATCTTTGAAAATCGCCATAGCAATATAATTCCTCTTAAATGGCTAGTCCCTATCGAAATAGTGACAATTGATTAATTCGTTCAAATGTTGCAGTTAAGGGTTAACCTTAATGGTTTATACGTCACCAAAAACGATAAAGGTAAACGCAACATCCTCAGGCATTTTGGGGCTGGAAGTGGTACAAATGAATCCACCTTCCCAAATTTCAATCACTGCAATGGACTTATCAAATGTTCTCCACTCGTATCCGCTAATAGTACAAACGGGTGCAGGAATCTTGGCAAAAGGTTGCTTAAATTCTATGACATAGGTTCCATCCTTAATTTTTCTGGATTGGAAATCTTCACCGAACCACATAGTCCCGTCGGGCCAAACACCACCATAGATGTGTTGATGATTTTCGATAATTGCCATGATTTGCTCCTGTATTAGTGAACTCAACCAGTTAATACCGTATCAGTAATTAGTGTCAATTATCTGAGTCTTTTGATAAAAGTTAATCAATATAAAAATTAGTTCATAAACTTTTTACATAAAAATTGACATATTTATTTTATAATGCAATCACTCAATTAATTTTTCAGAAAAATACGTTAAAATAATGAAAATAAAGTAATAAAGTTTTGGATTAAAATAATGAATCGCTTTGAGTTCTCCATAGAGTATAGCTTTGATTCTGAAACCAATTCGGTTATTGCCACTGTGCCAGACTTAAATTATATTTCATCTTTTGGGAAAGATTTTGCTGAAGCAGAAAAAAACGTAACTGAAGCGGTTTTAGCTTATTTAGAAGCTTTAAAGATAGATGGTTTACCTCTCCCTATTTCTGCTAAAAAATCAACAGGAACAATGCTAGTGGTTGAGTTAGTCTGATGAGTAAAAGTCTATCATCAATTACTGCAAGAAAAGCTTTACGAAAATTAAAAAAATTAGGATTCATCGAACACCATCAACGAGGAAGTCATTTAGTTTTAAAGCATTCTGATGGTCGAATGGTGGTTTTACCTGTACATAGTAAGGATATTCCTAAAGGAACACTCTATAATATTATTGTTAATCAGGCTCAGTTGACACTAGATGAATGGAATAACTTATAAAAAAAGGTACGTCAAAAACGCACCCCAAAGTCATGGAAATAACACTTAAATTAACGATCTTTGATTCTTGAAATAAATAATTAATTAATTAATAATCATCATCAGCCACACAAATTCCTTTACATTTAATGCCATTACTCGCTGTTCGCTTACAATGGGGACATAAAATCGGTTCTTGATTTGATGGGTTTTCTGTGTTTTTTTGATTCGTTATTTCTTCTGAATTTTTTTGAGGATTTTCTAAGGATGAAATCATAATTTTTAGGTTGATTGATATAGTAGTATGTTAAACAAAAAAACGCTTATAGCATTTCCTGGACTCATGAGGTACACTTCTATTCAACTTCTGAACTCCTGCTGGGGAGCATCGGGCGAAGCCTGCCCTCCCGAACTCCTAACTCCCGAACTCCTAACTCCTAAAATTAGAAGAGTTTGTACTTCACAAGTATGGGAACTGCTATATTTCTTTATTATAAGAAAAAATCCCTACATCTCAAAGTAGGGAAAAAACACGGAATTAAATTAATTTATTAGTTTAACGCTGGTTCTTTTTCATCAACAAATTCACGGGTCATATTAGCAAAGTAGTTCAAGAGACGGTCAGACCAATATTTAACATCGTAGGTAGTCACTGTTTCGTACATCTTCGCCATTTTTTCCTGTTGTTCTTCCGGAGACATATCTAACGCTTTATCAATGGCTTCATCCATTAATTTAATGGAGTAAGGATTAGTTAAAATAGCTTGAGGAAGTTCAATAGCAGCCCCAACAAACTCAGATAATACTAATACCCCATCTTTCCCTTCATGGGCGACAATGTATTCTTTCGCCACTAAATTTAAACCATCTCTTAAAGGGGTCGTCCAGCAAATATCGGCCGCTTTATAGTAACAGAATAAATCTAACAACGGAATAGGCTGAGTAGACAAGCGAATGGGAACCCAATCAAAAGTAGCAAAACGTCCGTTAATTTTACCCACTAAATACTCAATTTCCCGTTGCGCTTCTTGATAAACTTGCATTCCTGAGGCTGCTTGCACACAGGTTACGATAAAGTTAACTTTACCATGCAACTCAGGACGACGATCTAATAAACGTTCAAACGCCTCTAATTTTTCCTTATTACCCTTAACATAATCCACCCGACCGGCTGCAATAATTAGTTTACGATCGGGGAAAGTATCTTTAATTTCTTTAATTTTAGCCTCAGCTTCTGGGGTGTGTAAAACATCTAAAATATTTTGGGGACTCGTTCCTACAGGAAAAGCATCCACTTTAATGATTTGATTTTTGTATCTTAACTTGGTGTTGACTTCTGGTTCTGCTAAAGCAATACCCACAGGGGTCATATGTCCTGTAACTTTCGTGGTTTCAACGATATCAATGGGTCGCAAACTACGAGCAACATTAACAAAGTTTTCTGCGTAACGAGGAATGTGGAAACCCACTACATCACAACAGAGAAGACTATCTACAATGGCTTCGCGCCAAGGTAAAATATTGAACACATCCACCGCAGGAAAGGGCGTGTGATGAAAGAAAGCAATACGGGCGTTAGGCTTTTTCTCCCGAATAAATTGAGGGGCCAGCCAGAGGTTATAATCATGCACCCAAATTAAAGCATCGTCGGCCGCTTCTTCACAAGCTGCTTCAGCAAACAGACGGTTAATTTTAACAAAGTTCTCCCAGTTTGATGATTCACTGGTAAAGTGATAAGGGAATGAGTGCAGAATAGGCCAAAATGCTTCTTTTGAGGTGACATGATAAAAATCCCTCACCTGTTCAGCCGTTAATGGAATACGAGAAACCCGATAATTTCCATCGTCTTCTACGACAACATTTTTATTAAATTGGTTTTTTTGCTCAGGTGAAATTTGTTTCCAAGCAATCCAAGTTCCTTGATTATTTTCATCAGCAAAAAAGCTCTTTAACGTAGGAACAATACCATTAGGGCTTTTTTTAGGCAGATATCTTACTTGTCCATTTTCTATAACTTCATCGTAAGGTTCACGGTGATACAAGATAACAAGAGAAGATTTCATAAGCTAGTTTTTGATTAGTTTTTGCTTGAGTTGACTGATTTAACCAAGGTTAAATCGAAGACAATCGGACAAATTAAGTCATTAAACAATGATTCTTTTGTTTATGATACTAACATAATTGTTTTAGAATTATGATTTAGATATTACGGTTACTGTATCATAGTTAAGCTGTTTTGTCTCAACAGGCTGAAAAACTGATTCCTATTACCTTTGTCCTAAGATCTATTAGCCTAGTCATAATGTGTAGTCCTGTATATTTATAAGGTAGAATCTCTGCCAACACGCTATAGTAGTAATAGTCAAGAAAAGTTGTTTTTCTGTATGGAAACCAACAGATATTTCTTTCTTTAGTTATTATTAAGTCACTCTATCTCAACAATTATGGCAATTAAGAAGCAATTTTCCAGTTTTGAAGAACTGTTAGCCACATCCACTGTTCCAATTCTTGTTGATTTTTATGCAACCTGGTGTGGTCCTTGTCAAATGATGTCCCCTATCTTAGAACAAGTGGGAACTCAAATGAGAAATCGCGTACAAGTTGTTAAAATTGATACAGACAAATATCCAGGCATTGCCTCTAAATATGGCATTCAGTCTTTACCCACTTTAGTTCTCTTCAAAAAAGGAGAACCTGTAGAAAAAATTGAGGGAGCTATGCAAGCATCTCAATTGATGCAGCATCTCAACCTTTTAGTGTGAATGTCTCTAGAAAAAAAGCGTGAGGAGTTGACAACGAGCCTCAATTATGATATAGAATGTTCTCTAACGTCTCGTTGGTAAGGGCTATAAATTTGAGCGTAATAATCGAGAATTTCTTCAAGCCGGCGTTTTTCTGAGGAGTCAAGAGTCGGAGGATAACTCATTTCTAGGTGATCAATTTGACTTTGAGCATAATCAAACTGTTGAGACTGTTGAGCAATTAACTCAATCGTAACCCCTTCAATTTGACGTAAATGAGCAGCTAATTCTCGATAAATTGCCAAGGGTAAGTTAGGGTAAGTAATTGTTTCTTGTGTGTGTTTCACTGTTTTTAAAGGGTTATATTCCTTAACTCCAGCCTATCAGTTTAATGTTAACATCTTCCTGTTTACGGCCTCGTAATTTAGGAATTGTTCCGTCAACTTCAGCCTTTTGTCCTGGGCCTATGGTATAGCCAATATCAGGATCCCCTAAAAAGACTTCAACACTGTCAAGCACTGCTCCTGATGCTTTATCTTCCACTTGTAAGGATAATTTTTTAACGGTTACAGGGGAAAACCCTTCATTACAAATAATTCCACTGGCTCTTGCCCTAGTTTGAGTCTCCTCTCCTTCATCTTCTCCCAAAGCAACATTACCAATATTTAACGTTAAAAGGGTGACATTTCTAACTGTTCCGAACCCATCAGGTCCAGGTGCGGGAATAGATGGTTCCGCAGCAGCGACGGGTTGGGGAGTCCCATCTGGTAAAGTAGGAGTAGGGGGTTCTACTGGTTCTTCTGCTGGTTCTCCTACACCACGAGGAATTTCTAAGCCATACTGTTCCAAAACGATATAAGGTCTTTGGCTACTAACATTAATCGCTTTAACCTTTACTTGTCCATTAGACAAACTTGCCCCTACGGTTACTTGACGAGCCACTTTTTCATTGGGAGCTTTCACAATAGCCACGGAAGTTCCATTGAGTTGCATGACTCCTGATACCAAAACCCCTCTAGCTTCATTGGGGATGGGTAAAACGGGGTCAAGAAGGGGAGGCAGTCCTACGTCCGATACAGTAGTTGCTGAGGTCGGAGCTTGAGCAATGGTAGTCGGTGGTGTTTTCACCTCTTCCAATTTACAAAGTCTTTCAGGATCGCTAGCACCATTCTCGGACGCTTTCTCTCGAATCACAGGTTTAATGGGGATGACGGCAAAGGGGTTAGCCCGTCCTGTTTGAATGTTTTTTCTACGCTCACTAGGAGTGGTAGAGGGAATTAATCCTTGGGCTGCCGGTGGTTGAGGTGTGCTAGGGGTAGATTCTGTTTCTTCAAACACTTCCTCGTCAGGTTTTTCCTCTGGCGGTTGAGGTGACTCAGCCACAGGTGGCTCTTCGGATGGGTCTTGCCCGCCTTGAAAAAGGCCGCACCCCCCTAAGGTAAGAGCAACATAGCTCAGCAACACCATTGACGGAACTTTTTTGATCATGATCCAAAAAAATTTATCGGTTGATTACTCTACAATATTAACTTGACTTTTTTAACTGTACCTAATGCTGTTAGGACTAAGTTGATTTTTATGAAATTTCTCAAAGTTTGGCAATATCATCGAAAAATTGGCTCTGAAAAGCCGTCCTACAAGGACGGCTTTTCATTTGGGTTATTTCACTATAATGTTCCACTGGAAGCCCCATCAAGATTAAGATCGAGAACAAACTCCCCTTCAATAGGAGAATTCATCACATCACTATTATGCCAGTCAACACCTGAACCACCAACTGTCCAACCTGTCAGGTCGGAACTGCTTGGAGCAATTCGTGTAAAGGTAGGATCTACCCCAGTACCAGTAAAATTCCCTTCCTCAAAAGAACCATTAGTAATTAAATTTGATGCCAAAGTAGGAACTACAAAAGCAAGATTAAAAACCGTAATCATCGCCATTGCTTCTGGGAATCTACTCAGATAGCTTCTCATTTCTGTTCTCCTGCTTAAATCGCTATTTTCTTTGTCATTCAAGGCTTCGGCGAAACAATCTTAGCTGTCAAAGAACCAATAACATACCTCAAATACGAGACTCGGGAAAATTTACAGGTGGGACTTTTTTCTTCATTTTACCTCTCCTAGAGTGATGAAAGAGGGCTAATGTTCATGGCGCGATCGCTGGTTCTGATTTTATTTTAGCGGAGAATGCGATCACGCTTGGGTCGAACTCTATACAGTAAAAATGTAGAAATCTTAAGTTTCCTCTTCGCCAACTGGCTCTGAACTAGTGTCTAGAAATACCTGTTTCCAACTTTCTGACCAATGAACGTAGATCGGCTTTTCGTTTCGTAGCATATCCGTAACGGCGCCAATCTCCGTAATGGACATATGACCTCGCGGACGACCCAACCCGTCAAGCCGATCTTGCTTCGACTCCAACACATCATCTGGATAAAAGCCGATCGCACCCACTACCCCAGTCTCGTGTCCAGAACCGTAAAGGTACAACCATGCCTTTAGGTCTTTGGGACCCGAAGTACTTTTTCCGTAATACCGAATTCTGTAACGATCTACCATATTAAAGAAGTACCCCATTTTCTTTCCTCCTTCCTATTGGTTTATACACCCGCAACTTTCAACTCATACTACATACATATTTCGAGCTGCGTTAACATATCAGGCCTAACTATTTATTAGACGGAAACTTTTACTTCTTTCTTCCAACGATAATCAGAATTCAATCCTGAGCGATCAATTTAGTCATATTTCTTGACATTTGCACTCTTCAGTAATGCGATCACCTACTCTAAAAAACGCGATCGCTCTTTATACCAAATCCGTTCTTATTACCCCCCTTATGCAGCCTCTTGCTCGTAGGTGATCAAAGCAAGTTTTTGGGAACGATTTCGTGGTAGTCTTGAGATAGAATTCTTACAGGCTCGAGCATATTAGCGATCGCTTAATAAAGAATCGGAGAACCTATTCTAAGTGCGATCGCTAAGCTTAACCCTGAACAGAGCAATTAGAATGCGATCACCAATTGAAGAACCTTCCATTTCATGGTTAAGCGATCGCTTTTAATACTTCATGTTTACCATTGAGTGTTAACTCGAGGAATGATAAACCACTCTGTCTGACCAGTTTTCGGATGGACAAAACCGTAAAGATAAAGCCATTCATAACGATGTTCAATAATGGCAATGGGTTTTTGTCCTATGGGGGACCAGATCCGTCGAATAAAAGGTCTTTTGCTGATAAATAACGAGTTTTTAGTTCGTCGCTGCTTAAATAGGGTTCAAGATGAGCTTTTTTAGACATCTACCTATTTTAGCTTATAACGGGGGGTAACAAGAGCGGATTTGGTATTACCTCAATCATCCGCAATCTCAGTGTCTTCCCCGAGTTTGTCCGGTTCTTCTCCTTCCACACTCACCCTATCCTTGGCCAAAAGTCCATACGGAAGCTCATCGGTAAGCCTCGGGGTGATAGCAGATGCTACGCCTACTGGCTTAATCAGGGTGACATGACGGGTATCGGTATTGTGATGCCAAATATATCCGTAGCCATTGGTTACCCGCGGATACGCGGTCAGTCGGAATTGATGGGCACACGTGCGATTGGGCACCCATACTCCGGAGGGAACCATTAGATTTTGGACTCCTCTCCACTTGTGATCCGGAGCGCGATGGGCAGCATAGGTATCGGAATGGATGGTATCGCTCTGACCATCGCCCCAGTGTGCAGTAAGGTAGTAGTCCTTCAGATGTTCTTCGGCATCTTCAACGGTGATTTGGAATCGAACGCCGTCTCTGGCGTCCCTCATATGTTCGATGGCACAGGCAGACACCGATCTCGCCCCATGTTTGATATCGACAATATCTACATGGGGCAGGTTGTTATCGACCATCAATTCCAAAACTTGGGAAGGTGCGGAAACAGGATTGTTGCTGTTGTCGAAGAACTCCGCCTTGAATTGATGAATGGCGGCTGGAAATCCGACAGATTGCCATTGAAGCAACAAGTCATCGATGGAGTAGTCCAATGATGGATCCAACAGAGGATACATGTCTGCTGTGTCAGGACCGAACCGTTCCAAGACGTAGGTAGTTCCGTTCCAGCGATAGTTGACCCAGTTTTGATGAATGGAAGAAAATGATCCTGAACTGCCAATCTGATGCAGCATCTTATATTTTCTCGCGCCTCGATTCCACAGATCCTGCATCGTCACTCTGTTACCGATGAGATTCATGCGTCCGCCAAAAGCTGCTTCATCAACCGCAACATAGTAGGAAGAACCCGTTTGGGCATAGCCATTGATGATCGTCGATGCGGGGATGAGACCTACGCCGCCGATGACTGCGCCGACAGTGCCGGACGGATAGTCGGGACTTCTTGCCAGGATGATCTCATGCAGATTGCTGAAATCATAGTAGAAACGCGCCGGATAATTATAGGTGAATCGGGGTGTGGTTGAGGAAATCCGAACCCCGAATCTTACCATCGGCAATAGCTCGTGCGAGCTGATGCTCGCCCCCAACTCATCCAGAGCGAGTCTCATCTCCCATACCCTATGTGCGGTGCTTGAATTAGGAGAAACTCCGAAACCGATGTGTGCTTGTGACTCACTGACTTCATTGAGCAGCGTTGTCCACACCCCCGGACCCAAATAGTATTGTCGTCCCATCCTGTTAGGATATCCAGGATAGAGCCCATAGTTGAGGTCATGTCGCGGCGTAATCTGTCGGTTTCCGTTGACATCGATAGTAAACCAGAAATAATCTCCCGTGCCCGCGTCATTACCGCGATCACTAACCATATCCAGCGCGACGTATAGAAAGCGATCATCGTTTTTCACCATCAAATAGCCGGCTGGAATCGGCATTCTTCCTGCACCATTCCACTCGCGTGAAGTCAAAGCTCCTCCGATGATGATGCGTTGTTCGGCCCATGTACTTCTGACTTGTGCCATAGTGACCTCCTCTTTGAAATTGGTTGAATCATTGAATTTTAGGATGCACCAAGCTTCACTTGGCGTGCTAATTTTGGATAATAGCCAGAAACTTTCTGGGTAACATACCAAATAGTCATAACGGTACTTAAACAAAAAAAGAGTAAAAATAGCTTAAGATGTTTATGTAACAATCTTTTTACGTTAGAAAATGATAGTTAGATAACGTCAATTCAAGTCCAAGAATTGTTAGAAAAAATAGCCAAAATAGGGGGGAAATACCGAGAAGATTAGTATTAGATAATGCTCGACATCAAAGGGGGAAATTAGTTCAAGAAGTGGCCAATAATTGGGAAATAGAGTTACTATATTTACCCCCAAAAGTCTTTGGAAAAAAGAAAATGAAAAGACGATGTGATAGAAATAGAAAACGCTCCAAAAGGCGTGCCATTTATTGTCCTGTTCATGGATGTTATCTAGACAGTTGTAGTCAAAAATATCCTTTATTTACTGAGCAAGTCGAACATTTGAGAGAGTGTGGTCACAGTCGGAAAAAAGCTTCTATTGTGTTAAAAAGTTATGGAACTGTGCCTTTACCCGGAGAGTGGTTAGAAGCTTTTTGGTGTCCTGATTGTCAAGCAAGCAAATGGTATCACATTCGCAAGAAAGATAGTCAATATTTCGTTTCCGTTGCTGCTTCGGAACTATGGCAACAGGTAAGTGGAGTTATCGATCCCAGAGGCAACCCCTCTGTTAGTGAATTTACTTTACGTCAAGCCCGTAAGAAAGGAAAATCAAATTAATTTAAAAAGTTACCTTACATTCTTTGATACTATTATTCCTCTACAATGCCCTTCATGTTTCTCTCTTAAGGACAGCGCAGAGAAACTGAGATCCGTAGACCATCAAAGCTCGCTCTATTTGCTTTTTTATTTATCATTTTTATTCTATCAGACTTCTCCTAAAAATTACAACGGGTGCGCTCAAAACTGGAGTTTAGACTAACTCCCCCGAAATCAGACCGTACAGTCTAGTCTAGTTAGGAGGGAGATATGGTAGAGAAAATAAAGAGATAATGAGGTAAAATTAGTTAATAATCAAAAACCTTGAACCAATCTGCTTTAAAACTCCAACATTTCAGACTCCGTTGTTTATCAACTGTTAGGGCCTGCCAAAGATAGCACTTTTGAATTAATGGACGCAGTTCTAATCACTAGAAATGTCTATATCTTTTTGGGGGGTTCGGAGTTGAATCAGTAGAAATTAATGACCCAACTTGGGGAATAGTAGAAATCACCAGATGGAGTAAATTTCATTTTTATCAATCCGCATCCCAACCGATGGAAATTGTCCTAATTCAACGGAAAGGTAAAGGACTTTCTAAAAAAGCAGCCAAACCGATGTGGTTGGCATGGATTGGTGATGAAATCCTCTATATTTTTTTTGATTGGACAGATAGTTGTATTTCTCATCCTTTTTTTGATTTATTTGAGTTATTTTTTATTCGCAGCAGTAAATTTTGCGTTAACCAATTTCAAAGTTTTTGGCATCATTATTATTATATTCCACAGATAAGAAATACCTATCTTGCTCAGTGGCTTGACTATGAATCTAAAGACCGTTTACTTGAAGCTTGGACAATCGCTAAACCCTTATGTGCTTTGCATCACGCCATTACGTATCAATTTATTATTGACATTTTATAACAAAAAAATAGATGGGAATTTAGCAATGTCTTACCTTTCTTCCTCAGAAAAATTATTCAGTCCCTATCTTAAATCTAAACTAATTAAAGGAGGCAGGAGGCCAGTTAGAGGGGGATTTAGACCAAATCTGCTTGAGATACCCCCTTTTAAAATTGATAGCTTAAAGCTTTAAAACCCTCCTGCCTCGCCCGAAGGGCTGTTAAAATGGGTTTGGATTAAGACGATACCGTTGATGATAAGGAAGTAAGGGTTTTCCGTCTGGATCATGACCTGTGCCATCCCAATAGAACCAATGAATATTAGCTTCGGGGAAGGCTAAGGAAATATAATCCCCATTTTTCCTTTGTCCATTATCTTTGATTAAAGCTCGGATAATTAAGTCTGATTGTTCAACTTCAACGCTAATTAAACTTTCTTTGCCTAATTCTTCTACTAATTTAATTTGGCCACGGATAACCAGAGAATCCGTTTCTGTCGCCTGGTGGATATCTTCAGGACGAATGCCTAAAACAATATACTCAGGGTATTTTAATTGACCATTGATTTCTGAAATATGTTCACGGGCAATATTAGTGAAAGGAATGGGAAAATGACCCAAAAACGCCTGATTATCCTGACATTTTAATTCTAATAAATTCATTTGAGGACTACCTACAAACCCGGCAACAAACTGGTTAGCAGGATGTTGATAGATTGTCCGAGGGGGGGCGAGTTGTTGCACTTCACCACCAAATAAGACCGCCACTTTATCCGAAAGGGTCATGGCTTCGGTTTGATCGTGGGTGACATAAACCACCGGTTTATTTTGTTCGGTAAAAATTTGTTTGAGTTCAGCCCTAACTTGTTCCCGTAACAGTGCGTCTAGGTTACTTAAGGGTTCATCTAATAAGAAAACATCAGGATTTCTTACTAAGGCGCGGGCTAAGGCTACTCTTTGCCGTTGTCCTCCGGACAGTTTTCCAGGTTTTTCTGGTAAGCAATCTTTTCCTTCTTGGAGTTTTAATTGTTTGGCCGCTTTTTGAATCCGTTTATCAATTTCCTCTTCTGGAAGGTTACGAATTTTTAAGGCTGTAGCAATATTTTCTTTAGCGGTCATGTGAGGATAAAGGGCATAACTTTGGAAAACCATAGCAATATTGCGATCGCCTGGGGCTACGTGGGTGACGTTTTTCTCGCCAATAAAGATATCCCCCTTAGTAGGGGGTTCTAATCCTGCAATCAATCGCAAAAGGGTTGATTTTCCACAGCCAGACGGGCCGAGTAAGGTTAAAAACTCCCCGTCTTCAACCTCGACATTGCTAATCCTTTTAACAACGTCGAGGGTTTTTCCTTGATCAATGTGATATTGTTTCGTTAAGTTTTCTAGTCTTAACTTAGCCATTCTCGTTTTTCTTGTGAGTATTTACCACTTTCATTTTCTGATATTGAGACTCCCTGGGTTAAAACCGCAGGGATTCTAGAGGTTATCTAAACGCTCTCACCCTCCTGCCTTTTTCTGGTAGGATAACACTTTATTCATCGCTGTCTTTCGCTGAGGAACGACGACGGCGACGACGGATCACCGGTTTAGCCCCTTCTTCTTGGGAAGAGGAAGTTATATCAGTATCATCAGTATCATCGTTGTTGTCTGCTTCGTTGGCTTCTTCTTCCGTCACAGATTCTGTGGTAGGGACATGGTTAATCTCTGTTAAATCGATCACCATCTGTTGTTGTGTCGATGCGGGGGGTTCTGATTCTTCGGTGTTTTGGACTGTTTTTTCAACTGTTTTTTTAACGGTTGTTCTTTCCACACCTTCTGGTGATTTTACAGACACGACGACAGATTTGGGATCTTTAAATTCCTTGTCAAGACGAACTAAGGGAGAGATCCCCATCAAAGCGTAAATGTCTTGTTCGAGGGGTGTCATTTCTACAGAAACCCGTTCTACAGGAATTTCCTCTCGACGCAAATGTCTAGGAAGCCGTTCTCTACGAGTTTCATTAGCTAATTCGTTGTTATCTTCTCCTTCTTTTGTCCCTAGATTACTACCGGATTTAGCAGAATCATCTTTGATAACGATGTTAGGAGTCTGACGACGACGACGACGACGGTTATTGGCGTTGCTATTTTGTTCTTGATAACTGGGATGATGCAACAATTCTAGGTGATCGGGACTATCGCTATCTTCATCTTCAAAGGGACTTTCCCAACTGGTGTCATTGACTTCTGTGGGTTTTTCTACGGGTTTAGGGGTTGCGGGAGTTGGGACGGGAACAGGAGGAGGAGTGCTTGCGGTGGCGGATTCAAGGGCGACTAATTGAGATTCCCCTGGAAGATGGGCTAAATGCCCTAATCCGCCACATTGAGGGCAGGGTTGACCAAATAACTCATAAACATTTTTACCCTGGCGTTTACGGGTTAATTCCACTAATCCCAGTTCTGAGAGTTGGGCGATTTGGGGTCTAGCTTTATCGACTTTTAGGGCTTTAGTAAAATGTTCGAGTAATTTGAGTTGGTCCCGTCGGGAGTCCATGTCAATAAAATCGACAATAATGACACCCCCAATATTCCTTAATCGTAACTGACGGGCAATTTCTGTGGCTGCTTCGCTATTGGTCCACAGTACGGTTTCCCGTGAGGTAGCGGAACGGGTAAAAGACCCTGAGTTGACATCAATAACCGTTAAAGCTTCGGTGGGTTCAATGATGATATAGCCCCCAGAAGGCAGGTCGACTCTGGGTTTTAAAGCTTCCCGTACGGCTGCATTGACTCGGAAATAGTCTAAAATTGACATCGATTCCCGATGATGGTCAATTAACACCCCTTCGGGGGGTCTTCCCCCACTCCAGTTCATGAGATGGTGTTTAACTCGTTTGACACCGTTGGGGTTATCCACCACAATCCGGTTAACATCAGCACTATACATATCCCGCAAGACCCTTTGAATAAAGTCATCGTCGCGGTTCAACAGAGATGGGGCGCGGGTTGAGGTGGCTTGGACTTGGATGGACTCCCATTGTCTTTGTAAAAATTCTAAGTCCTCCATGATGGCTTCTTCGGCTTTGCCTTCGGCTTCAGTACGCACTAATAAACCCATACCAGCGGGTTTAATAAGGATGGCTAAGGCCCGCAAACGACTGCGTTCATCATCGTTGCGAATACGCCGAGAGAGGTTAACCCCTTTGCCATTTGGCATTAATACTAGGTACCGTCCAGGAAGGCTAATGTTACCGGTTAGTCGGGGTCCTTTGTTGCCGGTGGGTTCTTTCATCACCTGAACCAGCACTTTTTGTTGTGGGGTTAAAAGTTCGGTAATGGCACCCGCACTACGCTTAAGACGCAACGGTCCTAAGTCGGTAACATGGATAAATCCATTTCGTTCCGCATCTCCAATGTTGACAAAGGCAGCATCAATACCTGGGATGACGTTTTCAACGACTCCTAAGAAAATGTCGCTGACTTGTTGGTTTCCAGTGGCAACCACTAATTCTTGTATTTGATCTTCCCAAAAGACGGCAGCAATGTGGTGTTGTTCTGCGATAATAATTTGCTTTGGCATTCAATTCCCTCAAACTTTGGTAAGAGACGATGACAGGTTATAGTACCTGTTCTTTTTGCTTAAATTGGTGGAAAAACTGTTGAAAATCGAACATTTTGGCATCTTAAGTCAAGCAACAACAGTAGTGAACTCGACTCATTTTTATCCTTAACCTAATGTCAGTAGCTTAATCGTACTAACTGATCCCATAAGGGGAAGTTCCTTGGTGTTTTCGGGTGTCTCTACCCGTCTCACAAAAGGATGGTTTATTCAATATTTTGGAAAATCTTGGAGAATAAACTTGCGCTTCGTTGACATTATATATTTAAGACGCTTTCTAGGTGGATAGTTATGAGTTAGGAACTTTGATAAAGACCTTAGAGTTTTATCGGCTTTTTTGATTAGAGTGATTAATCAAGCGTGATTAATCTTTAAGGGTTGTGCTTTTGGATGCTCCCCCGATAGATTGGCAGAATTAAACCCCCTTCTATACTAGGGTTTTACACAACTGTCTTCTATTTTAACCCGAATATAACCTAAAAGCTATATCTTTGACAATCGTTTTTTCACAGAGTCTTCGAGTACCGAGACTTTTACCTCGGAGGTAATACCAGTTCTCAGAAATAACTAGAGATATCTAGTTTGGGGTGTAGGGTGTAGGGTTAGATCACTTTATAGCCTACCGTAAGCGGGGAGAAGGGGGTGGGGAAGAACAGTGAAAAACCGTCTAATTATGATAATATTTCATTAGTTTCATGAAATTATGTAATATAACTGATTGACTAAAACAATTTTTCACTGTTAGTCTGATAGGAAATATATATTTATATTAAGAATTGTTAAGGAGTCGAGGATGCTTAAGTTACAATTAAGCGAACTTAAACGAAGATACGCTTTTGGGGAAAGAAAATTTACTGATGTTGATCTTAGTGGTTTAGATTTGAGTGGACTTAATCTGGAAAATGTCAATTTCCAAGGTTCAAATTTACAAGGAACGAATCTGAAACAGAGTATTTTAACAGGAGCCAATCTTACTAATTGTAACCTTCACCGAACTAATTTGTACAGAGCAAACCTTAGTTATGCTAATCTAGTCTATTCTAACTTAAAAGAGGCAAATTGTCATCGAACTTGGATAGAAAATGCCTGTCTTGATTATGTTTGTTTAGAAAGAACAGATTTTAGTGAAGCTTATTTACGAAATGTCTCTGTTGAAGGCAGTCAATTCACAAAAACTGACTTAACCGATGCCACCTTAATTGATGTTAATTTAAGTCAGGCTTATATTTCTGAAATATATTATACTAAACTAACTAAATTATGCAATTGTTTTCAACCAGAAGCTGTGTCTGATGATTTTTTTGATCATATAGACAACACTATTCATGAAGTCAGAAGAAGTGATTTTTTTAATTAATGTTCCAGTTTTATAAATCACTAACATTCTAATTTTAGAGTACATTAATATTTCGCTCTTATATCAAACTCAAAAGTGTTGTAACTTATCAATATAAAAATTACTGCAATTAATTAATATTTGCTTGACGTAAAGATTGGATCGTGTTAATAACTTGTTGGCCTACTGTATCAATTTCCTGGCTAGTTGTAAATTTTCCTAATCCAAATCTTAAAGAAGCATAGGCCAGTTTATCAGAATGTCCTAATGCTTTGAGAACATGAGAAGGTTTTGTCGTTGTTGAGGTACAAGCAGATCCAGAAGAAAGGGCAACAATACCCTGTAATCCTAATAATAACGCTGCTCCATCAATGCCTTCTATACTAACATTAAGATTTCCTGGTAAACGTTGAGTAAGATGTCCATTGAGATGCACTCCTTCCAGATTTAAAAGTTGTTGTTGAAGTCTATTTCTGAGTTCCTTTTGGCGTTGATTTTCTGTTTCTATTTCTGCTAATGCTAACTCAATAGCTTTGCCAAAACCAACAATTTGAGGGGTATATAATGTACCTGATCTTATCCCTTTTTCTTGTCCTCCACCGTGTAGTTGTGGTGCAATATTAACTCTAGGATCACGACGACGAATATATAATGCACCGATCCCTTTTGGCCCATAAACTTTATGGGCGGTTAATGATAGTAAATGGATGTTCATAGCTTGAACATCTAAAGGGATTTTACCCATTGCTTGGGCTGCATCACTATGAAATAAAACCTCATATTTTTGACAGATTTCTCCTATTTCTTTTAATGGTTGAAGTACACCTATTTCATTATTTGCTGCCATCACCGACAATAAAATTGTTTCAGTACGAATACTTTTTTCTAATAATTCCAAATCAATTAAACCATCTTTTTTAACAGGAAGATAAGTAATTTCAAAACCTAAACTTTCTAAATATTGACAAGGATCTAACACTGCACGGTGTTCAGTTTGAACGGTAATGATATGTTGTCCTTGGTTAAAATAAGCTTCAGCAACTCCTTTTATGGCTAAGTTATTAGCTTCCGTTGCACCACTGGTAAAAATGATTTCTTCAGGAGTACAATTAATGGCATTAGCAATGGTTTCTCTAGATTTTTTAACGGCTGCTTCTGCTTCCCAACCATATAAATGATTAATACTAGAAGGGTTGCCAAAATGTTCCGTAAAATAGGGTAACATTGCTTCTAATACTCGTTTATCCACTGGGGTTGTAGCATGATTATCTAAATAAATAGGACGTTGAGACATGGGATTGATTTTAAGTTAGTCATTGTATCTTCTTTTAGTTTAACAAAATAAAGGATTATTAACTTTTTAACAGTAACCAAGATTAATAAAAAAAAGTAAATAAGTTAGATGGGAACTTACCAAATGAAAAAACGCTATAATATGATAGGAATGGGTAAAACTACCACAACTGATTGGAGTATAACCTTGCCTACTGAAAAGCAAAAAAATACAGTTGTTTTCCTATCTCAGCTTTTATCTAATCTCTTACAACCTGTATGGTTATTTAGATTTGATCCATTAAACAGATCTATTTTTATTATTGCGGGTAGAGAAGAAAGCTTAGAAATAATTATTTTTGAAAACGGACAGTGGCAGTTTAGTGAAAATGAATAAACCTAATTTTAAAGAAATGACTCGTAAAGAATTAAAAAAATATGTCTTATCTCATCCAACAGATGATGAAGCAATTCGTGAACTATTTATTAACCGTCGTAACCCTAATGCTAAAATTTATCCCTATCCTTATGAGATGTCTTATGAAGAAGTAGAAGCAATCTTTAAATCTAAAATTAACAAGGATAAAAATTAATAAAGTCTTATTTTATTTTAAGAATCAAAGGATAAAAAAGATAAAGGATTGCTCATATTTTCTGCAAAACCAAGAATTCCTTGATCTCGATGTTCATATAATAAATTACCTTCTTGATCAAACAAAAATGTTGCCCCCCGTTGGGTTAAATAAGCAGCATTAGGAACATAGATTTTCCAGTTAGTTAATACTTCAGTCATATTCCGTAATCTCAAAGTTGCTAATTCAAAAGGCCGCTGATATCCTTTTCCTCCTGCTAAATTGAAAAATGAGCCTTTTAGGGGGGGTAAAACATTAGTTTTAACTACTTCTTGATCTGGAATTAATTGAGGGGCTTTTGTATCCCCTGTATATCCTCTCAATACTTCTCTTAAAGTACCTTTACTACCAATTCCAGCACACATTAACATTAAATTTACCCAAGCATTTTGACCGTCATTTAATCTTGGTATATTCCAAGATAAACCTTGATATAATTCTAATTTTTGATGAATATTAGCATCAGGATCAACAAATAAATTTTCTTGAGGAAATTTAGTATATTCACAAAATTTTAACCCTGATTTGCGATCACCAATACCAATAGCTCTTACTGTTATATTATTAGCAATAAGTTCTGATGATTTTTGGTTTAACCACCAAGCATATTCCAAAGTATCAAAATCCCCTAATTGTGACCATATGATGACCAATAAACGAGAATATGATTGACAATTAGTTAACAGAGGGATAATATTGTTATCACTCACTCGTAAAGCTTCGGTTTCTTTTAAAAAATCAAAAAGTTTCGTCATTTTTTGTCCTAATATTAGAAAGTAATTATACCAAGAAAAAAACATCAATCAACGTTTATTATATCTATAGCATTTCCTGGACTCATGAGGTACACCTAATATTCAACATCTGAACTCCTGAACTCCCGAACTCCTAACTCTCAAAACTAGAAGAGTTTGTACCTCACAAGTATGGGAACTGCTATATATATCTCCTCATCTTAAACAATATTTTTGTTGATTTTAAAAATCACCGACTTCCATCGGTTGATAAGATGCTGTATTCTAGAATAAGAAAGCTAATCCTCCCAACGTTTTTATGGAACAGAAACACACAAAAAAAGATAAAGAATCTTTAGACATTATTGGATGGAGAGAATGGTTAGATTTGCCGGAATTGGGTATTACTGAAATTAAAGCTAAAATAGATACAGGGGCAAGATCATCAGCATTACACGCTTTTCATATCAAAGAAATCGAAAAAGATGGTCAAAGAATGGTACAGTTTCAAGTTCATCCCTATCAAAAAGATAAAGAAACCACTGTTAATTGTGAAGCAAATTTATTAGAATGGCGTAATGTGAAAGACTCAGGGGGACACAAACAATATCGTCCTGTTATTTTAACCCCTGTGGAAATAGGAGGACAAAACTGGAATATTGAATTAACCTTAACCAATAGGGATGTTATGGGGTTTCGGATGTTGTTAGGAAGGGAAGGGGTTCGTCATCGATTTTTAGTCCATCCAGGGGACTCATTTTTATTGTCTAAGTCAAAACAGAAAAAACACAAAAGAAAGTCCCATTTGTGATGAATTAAACTCAAAATTAATCAAAATTTTTTAAAGAGTATCACAAAATTATGTCACCATAAATATAGTGATAGAAATAACTCAAAAAAATCTAATCCATGTTAGCCAAAAGAATCTTACCCTGCTTAGATGTTAATGCAGGCCGTGTCGTGAAAGGGGTCAATTTTGTTGATCTACAAGATGCTGGTGATCCCGTAGAACTGGCAAAGGTGTATAATGACGCGGGGGCTGATGAATTAGTCTTCTTAGATATTACAGCGACCCACGAACAACGGGACACCATTATTGATGTGGTTTACCGTACTGCTGAAGTTGTATTTATCCCCTTAACAGTGGGGGGTGGTATCTCAACCTTAGAACAAATTAAACTTTTGTTAAGAGCCGGTGCCGATAAAGTGAGTGTGAACTCATCTGCGGTAAGAGATCCTAACTTTATTAATAAGGCTAGCGATCGCTTTGGAAAACAGTGTATTGTGGTGGCAATTGATGCTAAACGCCGTCATGACCCCAATAACCCAGGTTGGGAGGTTTATGTTCGGGGAGGACGGGAAAATACAGGGTTAGATGCGGTAAAATGGGCGATAGAAATGGAAAAAAGAGGCGCAGGTGAACTGTTAGTCACCAGTATGGACGCAGACGGAACCCAAGCGGGTTATGATTTGGAGTTGACCCGTGCGATCGCCCAACAAGTGGAAATTCCCGTTATCGCTTCAGGAGGTGCTGGAAATTGCCAGCATATCTACGAAGCGTTGACAGAAGGCAAGGCAGAAGCAGCTTTACTCGCTTCTTTGCTCCATTATGGACAATTAACCATTGCTGAAGTCAAAAATTATCTCAGCGATCGCCAAATTCCAGTCCGCAGTAGCCCTGAACACATCTTTAGAAAACCTTAATTTTCTCACCTCTACATTGTCACTTAAAGATTTTATATTAGAATAGAAATAAAAGTTAACATTTTTTAAGATATGTTGATACCTATTCTAATATTCGACGTTGCCCTAGTTGCGTGGTCGCTGCATTTGATGCAGGAAGCCATTGAACACCAAGAATTTTCCCTCATGTTAGCAGGAACCCTAGTTGCTTTAGCTGCTGCTGCTATGTTAGTGGTCTATTTCCTCATGGGTCATTGTCTAACTTACTTGACAAATGTTTCATAATATGCTAGACAAGAACCATAATAAAAAAAGCTTTAAAAATTTTTATCCAACAAAAAGACTCGGAGTCCACGCCTATCACAAGCATCCCGTATTGCTGCTACCTTCCGGTCCTGACAAGGTTTGGGCGTTGTAATTGCGTAGGTCCGAGTCATCTACTATCATAACATAAAAATACATCAATGATAATTATTCCTCATCTGTATTGAGAATTTGAGGAACTCTAAAAAAGTCTCCTTCTGGTTGAGGGGCTTCTTGTAACAAAGCCTCTCGATCACCATAGAGTTCAAAGGTGTCGTGACGGGTAATATTGCTCAACTCAATAGCGCGAGTGGTAGGGGGAACATTGTCCGTATCTAATTCGCTTAATTGCTCAAAATAGTCTAGGATGTCGCTAAGTTGACCGGCAAACTGTGCTTCTTCTTCGGGGGTAATGTCTAAACGAGCTAAATGAGCGATCTTCTGGACTTGTTGACGATCTAGCATAAATAAAAGGTTCCTACAATTCAGTTTAGAAAAACACATCCATTTCCGAGCGTCCCGTAATTTTCAGCCAATTTTGGGCTTCAATGTAGTTATTAGGGGCAAGACGGATAGCCTGTTTCCAGTATTCTGCTGCTTTGTCAAAGAGGGCTTCTGCTTCGTTTTCATTCCCCTCGGACTTGGCTTTTTCCCCTTGATAATGATAAATTACAGCAATATTATTCAACGCTGAAGGCATTTGCGGGTTTAAGTCTACCGCTTCTTCATAATAGTTAAGGGCTTTCTCATGTTCCCCATTACTGGCGTGAATAATCCCTATATTGTAGAGAATATAACTGCGATCATTTGTATCCTCTTCTAACTTGAGTGCCTCATAATAGTTATCGAGGGCTTCAGCGTATTCCCCGTCTGCTTGGGCTGACATCCCATCTCGATAATAAACAAAAGCTTCTTTCGCCTTTTTATTAGCTGGCAGCATTTTGAGGATGATATCTGCCATCACAGTAAAGCTTTTATCGATAAAATTATCATTACGTTGAGTTCTAGGCATAGATTTGACGTTAAAGACAAAATAGTATCCTTATCCTATCAAAATTTTACCATCAACCTAAAATCCTGTTGTCTTTGTTGAAGGAGGTAGGAGAAAAGATTTTAGTTAGTAGTGGGGACAAACTAGAAGATAAACGGGGAGAATAAACCTTACATCCCACAAAAAATTAACCCTTAACACCACTTCCCGTTTCTGTGGGAATAATATACCGTTGTAAAAAGACAAACAATAGCACAACCGGAACAATAGAAATAATCGATCCAGCAGCAATCAGTCGCCAGTCTAAATCTAACGCACTGGCTAGTTTAGCCACCCCTAAAGGCAACGTATAGTATTCAGGCCGATCTAAAACAATTAACGGCCATAAAAAGTCACTCCAGGAACCAATAAAGACAAAAATCCCTAACGTTACCAACGCAGGCCGAATCGACGGTATCATAATGTGCCACCAGATCCCTAACTCTGAACAACCATCAATTCTCGCTGCTTCTTCTAACTCCTTGGGAACCCCTTGAAACGCTTGACGCAACAGAAAAATACCAAAAGCAGAGGCTAAACTGGGAAAAATGACTCCTAAATAGGTGTTGCGTAATCCTAGCTGTACGGTGAGAATGTACAACGGAATCATCACAATTTGAAAGGGAATCATAATGGTAGCGATCACCGCAGCAAAAATACTATCTCGTCCCCAAAAATTGAGTCTGGCTAAGGGATAAGCAGCCAAAGAACAAAAAAGTAGATTTAATCCCACTGTTAAAGCAGCAATTAAGGTACTATTTCCTAAATATCGTCCAAACGGATAGGTTTGCCAGACAATACGGAAGTTTTCCCAGGTTGGTTGGGTGGGAAACCAATTGGTAAAAATATCTTCTGTAGGAGATTTAAAAGCGGTACTGAGTAACCACAGTAAGGGAAACAGCATAGCTACTGCTATCAGCGTCAACAGGAAATAGAGACTAAAACGTTGAATTAAAGATTTTTGGTTTGTCATTGAGGACTTGAAGGGAATCTTAAATTTTCCGCAATCTTACCACAGAGCAATCTTTACCAGAGGGATCAAGTTAAAAGTTGTACAGTATTAAGCAATGTTACGACCCCTTAAACCTTTTACTATTACTACTTGTGCCTTGTTTTTTGACGTTTGAGAGATTGCTATTTAACAACCTATTTCGTTATTTTAACGAAAGTAACTAATTCCTTCAATTTATAGACGATAAATAAATATTATTATAGCGATCATAAAAAATCTTGTATTTATATTTTTAAAATTTGCGTTTTTTGTTGTTTTTAAGCCTAAAAAATTTAGTTATTTGTAGAATATTAACTAATAACTTTACTTTAATTTTTTAAGGAATTAAATTATAAAAATAATCAGCTATCTAAAGGTCTGAACTAAAAGAAAATGCTATAAGGAAAGGACAAGTATTGAAGAATTATTAGTTCAAAAATAATGCTAAAATTTAAGCAAATTATTCCTGGGATCTTGGTATATCTTAGCTTTGCTGTAGTTTCTTCTGTTGAAGCTGCAACAGTTGTGAATCTCGATGACGATGGGAATGTTACCAGTATTAGTGACATCGAAGTTTGTATTAGTGGTGCTGAAATTTGTGCAAAAACACAAGAAGAACTGGAAGAAAATGAAATTAAAATTATTGACTCTTATAATGTCACTTTTCCACTAGGTTCATTTGATGATATTTTTGGTGAGCCGACTCAGGGTGATTTTGATCCTTCTTGCGATAATGGTTTATGTTTTTGGGGAGATGACACCCAAGCTAGTTTAGCCATAACAGAGATTAGTAATGCTCTTAATAGTGAGAATCCCATTCCATCTCTTATTGCAGGTGAACGAGTCAATTTTCCTCCTTTCTTACCTAACACGAGAAACTTCTATCGAGTTCCCCTCAGTTTTGATGCGACGGATGGAATTACCTCTCGTCAAGGTACTCATGATAGTGAGATAGCAGAGCCCTGGATTTTAGATACACTCCTTCCCAATTCAGCAACCTCAGCGCAACCATATGCTGGATTTGAATTTATTGGTAGACAAACCATCCTGCCTATCCCTCCTGATGGCCCAACAGTTCCGGAACCTTCTGCTTTAATAGGGATTTTCTTCACAGGTAGTTCTTTGCTGATGGCAATGAAAAAGAAAAATTGATCTCTTGATGGGGAGACTTTAGGGACTGGGGGACTAGGAGACCGGGAAGACAAGGTAGATGGGGAGGAAGAGGGAGCAAGATATAAGATATTAATATTCTTCCTAGTCTTCCCACACTTCCCACACTTCCCACACTTCCCACAAAGTTGTACAACTTCCCTTATTCATTCATATTCTTATAAGTAGCCACTGCGGAGGGAGAAATCCGATTAAGATAACGGAAGATCCAATATTTAAGAACCGTATCTAAAATAACGGGAAAAGTAGCAATAAACAGAAAGTTAAATTCTTGGTTTTCCGGTAAACCAAAATGACGGGCAACCCCTTCTAATATGACTTCCCAACCGTGGGGAGAGTGGAACCCCACAAACATATCAGTAAACAAAATAATCAAAAATGCTTTAGCCGGATCGCTTAAACCATATAAAATTTCATCTAGGAAAGATTTAAGGACTTCGATTTCTTTTTTACTACTAACAATCACAATGGCAAAGGCACTGACTGAAAATAAATCAGCAAAAACATTTCCAATGGAGTCAATTCCTTGGGCGCGATAGGATTTGGTTATTTCTTGCGCTTTTTCTTTGACTTGTTCCTCAACTTCTTGCTCTGTTAAGGGTTCTCTCAAACCAATTAATCCCTGAAACCGTAAGATTTCTTCATAATGACTTAGTTCTTTAAATGCCTCTTCTTCTAAATCTTTATTAATAAAAACAACTTGGTCGTGATTTTGGAAATATTGATTAATAATTGGAGTTAACAAAAAAGTTTTTGTTAGTTGATGGGTCAACAACGGAACAATAATTAATAATAAAATAAATTTAATAGATAGGGCAGTTCTTAAGCGAGATTTACGATATTTGTTAAGAACTTGTTCTTCATTTTCTCCTGATTTTGGATCAATTTCTTGTTTAATTTTATTAAGTGTATTAATAAATGATCGAGGTAAAACCCCTGTTTTTTTAGAAGCGGATTCTAGAGGACTATCATTATTTTGAGAAGCAGAATTTTGAAAACTGTCTTTATTTTCTAATTGTAGGTTGTCTTGCTCACTTAAAGATTTTTGGGCTAAAACTAAAGAACTATTATCAATTTCTGATGTGTCCTTAGATTGATATTTAGAAGCTACTTGATCGATAAACTCTAATTTCTCGAAAATAATAGCAGCCATCGTAGCATTTTTTTGTAACTCTCGTTCAGTTGTGATATTTTGAGGAAATTCTTGTATATTAGAAAGGTTGAGGAAGAGGCGACTTGTTTTAAACACACCTAATCCCATATTAATCTTTTGTAAATAACCATTAACTTCTGTTCTAAAATAAGAGATAACACTGTCACCATAGTCAGCATTTTCCCTTGACACTTTTTTCCCACCAAAATGATTATCTTCAATTTCTTTGATCTTTAAAGCTGCTTTGTATGCGTTATCTAAGGATCTTTCTGGGGTAGCTGTTAACCAGTTAGAAGTCTTTTTAATTAAGGACTTAAATTTCATAAGAATTTGAACTTACCTGCAACAAACAAAAAATACAATCAACAGAGAACCCACAAAAAACCATTGCAAAATCATTGTATATTAACCCATTTAGTTGAGGACTGTCCGTGAAGCGAACCTCTCTGTGGATTGAAGGAACCACTCGAACCGGAAAAACAACCGAATTAGTTAAAGAATTCTGTCATTGGGTTGAAGACAAGCATCAGCAAAAAATTTCCTCCTCTTTTCAATCTGTCACCCAAAATCTGGCCTCATCTGTGTTAGTTTTTTCTGCTAATGATGATAATCGTCGTAATTTAGCCGATCAACTGTCCTTAGCTGTCCAGGGAAGTTACCCCATTCAGTGTAAAACCCCCATAGGATGGATGAGAGATGAGATCAAACTATTTTGGCCGTTATTGTTCGAGGAACTTTCCCTCAAAGCCCAGTTTCCCTTGATCTTACGCCCCGAAACGGAACAATTTTTGGCAACTCAGTTATGGCGATGCCATCGGACTGATGAGGGCAATTCTCCCATAGACCAGTTTCTAGGAACCTTAACTGGAAATAGTGAGTTTCGCTTTGTGCGTCAAACCCTAGACTTACTACAGTTAGCGGGTGCCAGTGGGGTTATGGTGGAGCATATTCCCTATATTCTAGAACATGCTTTAGAGGAAGGGCAGTATCTTTTAGAACAGTTCAATAATTCAGAGATGACGGAGACTTCTTTGGCTCAATTACGAGGGGAACTGATTCTAGAATGGCAGAAATGGTGTTTAAATCGGGGTTTACTAACCTATGGTTTAATTTATACTCTTTTTTGGCGATATTTATTACCCAATTCTCAATATCAACACCATTTAATCACTCGTTATCAGGGAATTTTTGCCGATGATCTAGATGATTATCCAGCGATCGCTTTTGATTTATTTCAGTTTCTTTTAGATCATAATGCTTTTGGTGTATTTACCTACAATCCTGACGGACAAGTTCGTTTAGGATTAAATGCTGATCCTCAATGTTTATACCAATTATCATCTCATTGCCAGGTAAAAATATTATCAAACTATCCCAGAATTCAGAGTAATTATGGTGACTTAATTGTGCAATTAGCTACCAACCCTTTATCTATAGAAACCTTACCAGATTGTTTTACATCTATCCAAACCATTTCCCGTGCTGAGTTATTACGAAAAACGGCTAATTTTATTGTTGAGACGATTAAAAAAAAGCAAATTAATCCCGAAAATGTAGCCATTATTGCTCCAGGATTAGACGAAATTGCTCGTTATACGTTTATTGAGATATTATCCGCTGCTAACATTCCCATCAAACCCTTAAATGAACAACGTCCCTTAATTAGTTTTCCCCTCGTTATGGCTTTATTGACCCTATTAGCATTAGTTTATCCAGGATTATCTAGATTATTTCGAGGGGATGATATTGCTCAAATGTTAACAATTTTAAGTTATGATGCTACCCAAAAAAAAGCAGCTATTGATCCTGTGAGAGCCGGTTTAATTGCCGATAGTTGTTATGAGGTAAAAACAGAAACTTGTCAATTTTTACCCATTGAAACTTATCCTCGTTGGGATAGAATTGGTCATGAGGCTACAGACAGTTATAATCATCTAGTTGATTGGATAAAACAAACACAACAGCAAGTCAAAAAAGACCAACTTTCTAGTCCTATGATGGTTTTAGATAAAGCCATTAAAGAATTAATAGAAGTCAAATATCAATTATCCTATCAACAATTATCTGCTTTAAGAGAATTAACAGAAACCACTCAACATTTTTGGGAAATTGATCGCCGTTTAAGGCAATATGATCCCCAGCCAAAAGCCCCTACAAAAACCTTAATTGAGTTTCTTCAATTATTACGAAAAGGAACCATTACAGCGAATCCTCGTCCTTTATATTACTTAGGAAAAAAACCGAATTATGTCACTTTAGCAACTATTTTCCAATATCGATCTTTAAAAAGTTGCCACTCTTGGCAATTTTGGTTAGATATCTCTTCTAATTTATGGGAAAAAGGTGGGGCTTCAGTGCTATTTTGCGCCCCTTTATTCCTCCGAGAATGGTCAGGACGAACGTTAACCCCTGAAGATGAATTTGAAGCGAATAAAGAGCGTTTACAGCGTATTTTGAAGGATTTATTGGGACGAGTAGAGGAAAAAGTTATCCTATGTCATAGCGATTTAAGTGTCAAGGGAACAGAACAAACAGGGCCTCTATTAACTTTGGTTAATGGCTCACAAGAAATAGAATAAATAGGGAAGGGAAAAACAATTAAAATAATTAAATTAAACTAGAAACCTTTACCTTTCCAATTAACAACAACCCAGAGATTATTTTCTTTTTTAAACCAAGCTTCAACAGACCGATCAAACTCTTTCCATTGAATCTTTTGCATTTCTGTTCCTTTTGTTTGTATTACCTGACCAGATCCAAAAAGTGCGTTAGCATCATTTAAAGTAGCTTGTTAATTGCCACTAATAGGGTTGAAATTTTTGACCAATGTTTTCCATTGGTCATAACTATTGTCAGTTAAATACTGATAAGAAATGGGAGTATTAGATTCTGAAGAATGTTGTTCAAACGAAGGGGGTTGATAAGAGTCAGAGGAAGGTAAATCTTGAGATGGTGGTGGGTAAGGAATAGAAGTTGGGGTGTTTCCACAAAATTCAAAATGCTGTGTGCTTCCATCAGGAAGTACTAAAGAACACTGGGCGATCAAAAAAAGCTCTAACATTACTGCCTATGCTAATAATTTTTATTGGAGAGGATTAACTCTCATTTAAGAAAATACCCAAAAATGTTCTGTAAGTAACACTTTTATAATTTTAATCTCTATTAAGGATTCCGTAATAACTGTTTGACTGTTCCCAATAATTCATCATGGGGAAAAGGTTTAATGATATAGGCATCAGCCCCCTGTTTTAAGCCCCAATAACTATCAACTTGTGTACTTTTGGTTGAACAAAGAATCACGGGAATATGTTCTGTTTTGGGATCGCTTTTAATACTACGACAAGTCTGATAACCATTCAGTTTAGGCATCACTACGTCAAGAATAATCAAATCAGGAGCTAGGGATTTAAGCTTTTCTAAGGCTTCAGCCCCATCCATGGCTGTGGTAACAGAAAAGCCATTGTCTGTTAGTAAACCAGCAATTAGTTCACGTTGAGCAGTGCTATCATCGGCGACTAGAATTGTACGCATAAGAAGTCATTGAAAAATAAGCTTGAGTTACAACCGATTCTGAGTTCTATAAAATAGGATACCCAGGAACCTTAGACAACTATCATCTAACACTTTCATCTATTCAAAAGCCCTAACTTGACTGTTTTTGTTAGGGCTATTTCACCTTACCTAAATAGAAGCAGGAAGGGTAATCATATGAATTAACATACAGCTATAGCAAAGAATCTTTAAGATTTAGTGGCGACGCGATCGCTGTCTTCGCCGAGTTGCTTCTTTGCGTTTGCGTTTTTCCTGTGGCGTTTCAAAAAATTGGTGCTTTTTATAGTCTGTATAGATTCCAGCTTTAGCAACCTGTCGTTTAAAGCGACGTAACGCAGATTCAATGGGTTCGTTTTGACCAACAACTACTTGGGTCATTATGTAACTTTACACCTCC